>Ga0126337_10000222_pt1 | contig 25017 bp, 5 predicted proteins | sample DipCmetagenome_FD_92527 | JGI IMG/M metagenome (GOLD analysis project Ga0126337, IMG submission 92527) | Coral microbial communities from La Bocana,Puerto Morelos, Mexico - Diploria C A metagenome | ecosystem: Host-associated > Invertebrates > Cnidaria > Coral | place: La Bocana,Puerto Morelos...
AAAGGATGTCTTTAAACAAGGGATAAAAATTTAACGCCATTTTCTCTTTGTTCCGCGCAAAGCTTTTAAAGGGGGGGGGGGAGGGGGGAAAAAACCCTCCGCCCCCCCCCCCCCCCCAAAAAAAAAAAAAAAAAAAAAAGATCCGTTCTGAATATGTGTTTTTGGGTTCACGGGTAATTTTTAAGAGATATTTTATTTGTTCGCTCAGTTTTATTAAATGTCATTATCAGAATTTAGAAACAGAACTGCGCTTTGAGAATGACATATTTAGTTATGATGTTGACGATGACGATCATGATCACATTTTTTTTTTTATTCATTTCAGTCGTATCGTGTCTCGGCTGACCGGCATTTAATAGTCTCAAAACCTTACTGACTGTCAGTCGCGCAAAGTCCTTCAAGAGAACTTGACTAGTCAAGTTAGGGGTTGGCGTGACCGCCAATAGCTTGTTCGAGTCAACACCATTTTGGGTCCACATCGTCGATTCGGGTCTTCGACTACGCAGAGTTTACGAGCAGTGAAACACATCCTGTCCCCAAGCCCCCAAGCAGAGGACTCGAGAAAGAAAACAGGCAAGGTGAACCTACGGCCTCTTTCTTTGATGTTTTTCCCAAAGTCCCCCAAAAATCATTTAAGATATTTGACTTCAACTGAACACTTGAGTAAGATTTACTTGAAATTTTGAAAACTTGTGTGGGATTGGAAAACGGTGAGAACGAAGCATTTGTCCAATTTCCGTATTTGAAACTGCTGCGTAAGTGTGGCTTTCGGCTTTTAATAAGGAAGTATAGCCTGGCATTTTTACATGCCAAAAAGTTTCTTTTCTACCCAGAGGGAATTGTTTTTTTTTAATAATAGTTTTGCGGGACCTATTGTTTGCGATCTGGAAACTGCTGTAAGTTTCAAAGGGAGTTTATATTTTCGACAAGAGCTGGACTAAATGAAGAAACGACAGCCTGCACCAATTTTAAAACTGTTTTGTGGTGTTTACGTTTCCTAAATGTTGAGTCGTTGAAAAGTAATGTAAATACTAGCTCGCCAGAAGCCTAGAAGTCGGTGTTGATTGCGTGAACTGTGTAAGTGGCAGATGCACTTAAAATTCAAGGCTTCACAAGAAGCACGTATTTCCGAACATTTAAGGAAACGTCATTTTGCTATCTGCACTGTCTGCACACTCGAAATGTAAGGCGAAACACAGTTTTGGCCTCCAAGGACAGAAATACCTGAAAGAACTTGCTTGCGTGTCATTTTTAAGCTAAATCAAAACATGGAAATATTGATTTAGTTCGACGCAGATATAAAAAGACAAAACCCCAAACACACGCAAATTAGTTGAACAAAGGACAGCGATTTCACAACAACAACTTTAAAAGGCGATTAAAAGCATTTTCAAACATCGTGATCGTTTCGATTTTGTTTTCGAATTGTTAATCCGCTATGCAACTACCAAACCTCTGTTTTGCACCCTCACACACCCCTAATCCAATAGTGGAGCATAAGATGATCATCAGAAATATGAAGTGATTTCATCAGTTTAATCCCGTTGTTATTCCAAGGATCGCGTGATCAGTGATAATCGTCTTAATTTTCTACTACATCTCCATCTTGGCTGTTTCAAGTGGCGACGGCAAATTTCGAAATCTGTCCGCAACAGTCGAAAAACCACATCGCTTCTGTCACCATTACCGGTTTGTGGTTTTGACGAAACGTTCAGAAAATACAAATGGCATTTTTAGGGTGCAGAATCGTGTTAAAATCCTACAAATGATGCCTGGCTCTCCGTGAGCGCATCCGCCGAATTTATACCCGGAAGACGCCTCATGACTGCACATGTTTGAGGATGTTTTGGCAGCCAAACTTGCCAAGTCTGAACGCTATAATTCAATTTTCACTGACCCCAGTTTGCACCGATGGACATTCCAATAGCTTAAAACTATACTGAACAACAGCCGAGCTTGTTATAGCACTTGTTCTTAGAAAATTGGATATTAAAGATATTTAACGAATACTTGTATCCTTATCATGGACTCGGACGCGATTGTTTGTCGCGCTTTGAACTGGAGCATTCGTCCCCGCCCCAGGCCACGCCGAGAGAACTGATCACTCTTCCAAATCACCTTGACCGTGGAAAAGCTGGTGAAGTATGCTGACTTCCGCCGGAATTCCTGTGTTCTCTAGCGGATTGTAAATGTTTTCTTATCGTCTGATCTTTTTTGAGATCTACTGCATTTTCAACGGATTCTTTCCGGTCCAATCCGAGAGGTAGTGTTTTTAAGCCGTCCTTTCCTTTCTTCCAACTGGCTCAAGAATCTTCGCCACCACTTATCGGAAGCAAATTTCAAGATTTTTATATTTATAGCCATTTACATTCTAAGTAAATTCAAGAAAAATAGAGAAAAATTAGTTTTATTAAATGATGTCTACAGATCATGGGGGAGGTGTGGCTGTATAATCCAATAACCACAAATAAATCATGTTGTATTTAGCTCCATATCCCTGAACTGAAATTTATTGTATCAAAAATAATTTACATGTAAATACAATAAAATGAATAATAAAAACATAAGAAAGAAGTAATTTTTAAAGACTGTGTATTACATATACAATATTGAGTAAACTATCTTTTCAATCTGATCTTTTATCCTAAACTTAATTAGCCAGCTAAAAATACTTTTCAAAATATAACTTCATCCTAACCCACCGCCGAAGGAAATAATAAAGATAATAAATACCATAGCAATTTTACTAATTAACGTATAACCCCCCTCAAATACCCTAGGATCCACATTCGCTGAAGTCGATCGATTCGTTTTCTCGCCAAAATCTCGACTTTTTTATCGAAACATTCCTCTAGCTAAAAGATTTTGATTTCCTGGTGTAAAACCAGCTGCATGATTTGCACGCAAATTCAGGAGTTATAAAGCTGAAGGAAAGGTAGGAAGGATGTGGTCATGGGCAGTGGCTGATAATTATACATTCTGAAATTAACCAAGAGGCCAATTTTGTATTTTCTTATGCCGCACCACTTTACAAATAAAAGCGGGCAATATAATCGAGCACAGGGATTCTCGCGCACTGGTAAAGGCAATTTATTAAACCAAGTTGCCTATTCGCACTATCTCAATCTGCACAATACTTCATGTTACAGCTAAGTTGTCTTCAAAAAGATGAATGATATAAATACAAATTACATATTATGATTGCAGCCTTAGAAACCGCAAGTAACCCTGGCGCCAGAACGTCCCTAAGGTGTGTATCTACATAACCAAACTGTACAAATACTGCACTTACTCTTTCTCGACCTGGTTGCTATAAATAATACCTTGCATGTTTCATATTTTTAATTGCTGTTAATTTAGTATAGTATTTCGCATCAATTACTGTTCATTTCCAGATTCTCATCACGTTTTTCTTTTTTGGGTTTTTGAGTGGCAGGGAATTATATTCCGTACGGAAGGGGCTAGGGGCTGACTTTGTGTGATGTCTTCAAATCAAGTCTTTTGCACTCTTAAACTCTCTTCGATTTTTCTAATGTTAAAGAAGAATGTTACCGATATGTTGTTGTTGTTTTTGTTGGCGGCATTTTCAACCAAAACAGATTACGAATTCCGGAAAACGCTCTGTTTCCTTACATTTTCGGATACCTTTGGCCGTTTGGTAAACCAATTACAACAGTGTTGTGGTCATCTGTCAATCACGCTATAAAACCCGAGCCTATAGCAGCCGTGACTTGGTTTTCTTGCGTGGTCAAGTCCTCAATTATCACCTGGCTTATTATTGTGGTGACTTATTATTATTATACACTTGAGGTGTGGGTTCGGTTTTAATTTCCTTCCTATACAATTGGAAATCTTGAGAACCTCTTTAAGTAGATTACCAAATGTTGCTATTTTCCACACTAGTGTAACTTATTCTCAGTGTTGATGCGTCTACTTAGTGTGCTGTAAGAATTCACTAAGCCACAGTATTTATGCAGAGAATGTTCCAGAGTTTTACTTAACGTATCAAGATCAACTCGAAATGTATGGTCGAGATTGTATGCGGAACTCATAATTCTTTCGACGTCTCACATTGAAAAGTTTCTAATGCCCGAATTTGTCAACTATTTACAAGTCCAATTTAGGTTGACACAGTTAAATTCGGACTGAAAACTCACCCAGTTGGTTAAGGCAACAGAACAGAGCTATATGGACAATTAACGAGGCAATGTTATATTATCTTTGCGGTGTTATAGAGGAAGAGAGACTTTCAAGGTTTTGAGGCTTCAGTCACTAAAATCGCCGCAGAATACAGAACAAACTTTTGCCGATTCACCTATATAGCAGCATTGTTTTTTTTTTCTCTCCGATTAAAATATAGATAATTGTGTTAAATGTCTGAAGCTGGATGCGAACTTAACTATCTTGGATGCCCTCTGACAATACTATCGGGCTACGCAAGGGACGTTCATTTTCGGTTCGAGTGCCGGCTTCCTTAGTGGTTTCAAGATAGTTTTCTATAATCTTCGCTGATGAGGTAATATTCATATCTATTTTGTGTCCATATTTTGTATCGTTCCAATCCAATTCCAGTCAAACGAGTTGCAATTGTTTATCGCGTGACAAAACTAGTTGCTTTAATAGGGCAAAGCCGTTAAAATGGGATATCGTCGGCAATTGTATTTCAGAAGACGAGACATATCACAGTGATCACGCACACGGAACGAAACTCGCCGTTTCATTGTGATAAATCGTTTATTTACAGTGTCGTGGGAAGGTGACTGTTTAAAATATACCAACGACAATTTTTACTAGCCGTAAAACGCCATTTTCCGACTTTTCGTAAGAGTCCATTTCAGTGGAGATTGAATCAAGCCTGTTTTCAGGTGTTTGGTTGCTAAGAAGCTTAGAATATCGAGATTTATTTAATTATGGTCTAAATCCCCAAAGAATTCAAATATATCTGAAATATTGCCACTCGAAATTGACCGATAACAGATAGAACAGATCGATAGGTCTCGGCGGGTCAGATTTTAATATTCTTTTATTGCTACCTATGATAAGTTTCTCATTGCTATGAAACTTAAACGACTTTGAATCTATCTATTCAGTAAGTAAAAAAGTATTTTGTTTTATGGACACTATTTAAGATAACCTTTCATTCAGTTGCGGCGGCCGGTTTCTGCAATATACCACGGAGAGTCAGTTCTGAAATATATCAGTCTTAAGGAAAACATAATTTCATGATGTTGGCCTGAATTTAATTGTTCAAAATCATGCATGCGGCTAATCACAAAGTCGCATTGATAAAGCTTTTAGAATTAGATTTCAACAAAAGCCATTTGTTACATAAGCACGACCAGACAATGTTGATTTTAAACTTTCACTGCATACAGCGTTGAAAAGCCCAAGGTGTGACATGTATATCGCCGCCAGTGTCGATTTCCACTGAAGAAGGGAATGGAATGGCAATTTCATCACGTAATTGAAAGAATTTAAAAATAATTACAAAAAGTCTTCAATTTCTGGCTCAAAGAAAAACAGTTCTGATTTATTAAAAACATAGTAATAAAATCCGAAGAGCTCAGTTCTGATGGGAAATCGCGATGGTCTTTAAAGAGAGGAATTGCAGAATAAAAAAAAAACTAAGATTTTAGTTTTCTAATTCTGTCCCAGACCTAAACAAACAGACATGCTATAAATCGAAACGAAATTCATGCGTTTTTGCTCCAAAACGAAACACAGACAGGGAAAGAGTTGTGCGCTTGTCTATTGCCACAGGGTCGTAAAGGTTTCGCGGTTAGCTGCAGAGTCATTTTTCACTTAAATGCCCCAGGGCGTTTAACACATATTTATGCACTTAGATTTAATATTCAGAGAAATCAAATTGATATCGAAAATTGGCGTCTTTGGGCAGAGCTCTCCTAACCATATGCCTTCCTATTTTTGTCCGTGAAATTCGCAGTTAAAAGTGGAAATGCCTGTATTTCTGCCGGAATATATTTAAGGTACATCTTTCATTGGTTGCGTGGCAACTGGGCGATCTAGGATTTACATAGCCATTATCTGTAAACGTCCATGCAGCCCAGCTTTGACAGCTTTTGTATTTGCTGTCGAGAGAGTCCACAGAATTAATAACGAGTTTTGCTGGTTAATGGCTAAGCAATCAATGGTCTGACATCGAGAGCAATTCATCAATTCATCTGCTGGAGTGGTTTTCAAATTCTTCTTTCGTCAAGGCGAGTCTGAGCTTGATATTTGTGTTGCTGTACCACTCAAAAATTCCGTCTCTCACGTTTTCATATTTATACTAAAGCGAAAAATTCATTAACGCCATTATCAAGCTTTAGCTCTCAAGGGAATTATGCTATTTTCCTTAAAGTATGCAAACACAAAATGAAGATCGTTCAAAGAAAAGAATTTAAAAAATTCACAGTTGGAGTCTAAGATACCATTTTGTAAGTTTCTGTTTCACGGCCGACAAATGTTTTCTTCATTAGGGACGCAAATTTGAAATGACATTCTTGAAACTCATTCAAGTGTTGAAACTATTCAATTACACATCATTTGGTCACATGACATACGCTTCATACAGAACGCTGACCAAGTACGGTTGAAGTAATATCCTTAAAATTATTGGGCTTTTAGTTGAATACCCTCTTTTCGGGAGCTTTGTAACCGCCAAAAGAGAACTTCCATCGAAGATTAGGGCGTCCACGGCAGATCTTAAGAGATTTCAACGGTATTTTTCGTCTTTTAGATCGATCTTCACAGAGCCGAACGGTTTTCGTTCTGGTCGATGGTTGTTCTATTGTTGGCGAGTGCCGAATCGAGCTTATGGTGGCGTCGTTTAGTAAATTCAAGGCTTAGAATCCTGCCGTACGGCTTATGGATGGTCTTCAAAATTGCTGGAAATTGTTCAAATCTCAACGCTGGATGATGTAACAGAGCTTTAGTTTCCGTGGTACGGCAAGAAATGAACCATGAGTCATTCCGAACGGACATGTATTCCATGGAATGTATGCCGATTCAAAACTAAACTGTGGCTTTGGTACATTGTGTTATTATGGACCACATGTGTGTTTGATCTCCATCCTTGCTTCACCAGTGCATCAACAGCCACTTTCTATATTTCTGAAGGACTTCCAAAAGGATCTTTTGTCGGCAACCTGACACACGTCACCTTCGACGTCGTATCAGCCATCACTCCTCAAGCTAGTGACTTGAACGTTATTTCAAAGATCATTACTACAAACGTTGTTTTGGATCGCGAAACCGTTCCAAGCTACGAAATCACTTTATTGAAAGCCTCTCCATTTCAAAAATTGTTAGTTTTAGTAAATGTTACTGATATTAATGACAACATTCCGAAATTTGCGAACGATGTTTACAACTTCAAGCTGTACGAGGAAAGTTCTGTGCAGCAGCGAATCAAGGCATTGGACAAAGATTTCGGCTCAAATTCGACGCAGACTTATACTATATTATCTGGGAACATTGGCAGTGTTTTTAAACTTACTGAAATTGTGGATAACAACGGTGCATTGTGTGCAGAGCTTGGTTTGGAGCAGGGAAAATTCCTCGATCGAGAAAAGCGTGACGCTTACATTTTGAATGTGTCTGCCAGCGATGGAGGAAATCCACGGCGTACTGGTTTTGCTTTACTCAACATTACTGTGCTAGATATAAACGATCATGATCCTGTTTTTGCTAACAGTTCTTATTCAGCCAACATAACCGAAAATTCAGCAATTGGCACACCGATTTTGAAAGTCTTTGCCACTGATAATGATATTGGCAAGAACGGTGAAGTTTTGTATTCGATCGAACGTGGCTCGCACTCGGATCCTAATCGTGTCTTTAGCATCCATGAAAAAACTGGAGTAGTAGTCAACAATGTACTACTGGATTACGAAAAGAAACATGATTACAACATTTTAGTGAGAGCAAGAAACCCTGGCGTTCTGGGATCATCTAAGTTTGACTTGGCAACTGTGGCCATTCATGTTTTGGATATTAACGACAACAAACCTGATATTAGAGTAGAATTTCAGCTTGGCGGAAGCTATCAAGTTTCTGAGGACGCCGGTATTGGAACTTCGGTCGCACGAATTTATGTTTCTGACGAAGATTCGGGCAGTAATGGAGAGGTTGATGTCACTTTAGAAGGAGGAAATGGACATTTCAGCGCTAAGTCAGACCCCAGTAATAATGTTGACATTATTGCAACTGCTAAAACATTGGATCGAGAAAGACAAGCAACTTATACATTAAAAGTTGTTGCTAAAGACAGAGGCCAACCCCAACAAACCTCACAGGAAAGTTTTATCATTAATGTTGGAGATGTCAATGATAACCATCCCAAATTTGATCAAGCTGTGTTTACTGCTGTGCTGTCAGAGAATGCTACGATTGGATCAAGGGTCGTGGTCACTCGTGCTGCTGACAAGGACAAAGGCTTAAATGCCAAATTAGTGTATAACATCTCCTATACACCGCAAGATACTCTTTTCAAAACATGGTTTCAAATCAACCCGTCAACTGGAGAAATCCGTTCAGCTGCAATGTTGGATCGTGAGAAAGTCCCCCAACCCAAGTTTCTTGTCACTGTGACTGATTCAGGTGTTCCACCATTGAGTGCTAACTGCACAGTTATTGTAAACATAAGTGATGCTAATGATAATTACCCAGTCTTTACCAAACCAGTTTACTTCGCAACAGTTGATGAGAATACTGCTCATGACACCAGCGTCGTACTAGTTTCAGCAACTGATCTTGACAGTGGGCTTAATGGAGTTGTACACTATTCCTTGGAAACCAACCAAGGAAATATTCCTTTTGCTATAAATTCTAAAAGTGGTCTTGTCACAGCATCAGGACCGATTGACTACGAACTTCATCCTTCATATGTATTTAATGTTGTGGCTTCTGATGGAGGCGGGCAAAGTGCAGCATCTGTTTTGAACATTTCAGTTGTGGACAAGAATGACAACTATCCTGTCATTAACCCAACAACATACAGTGTATCACTGTATGAAAATCTGACAGTTGGGGATGTTGTAGCAACAATTTTTGCCAGAGATAACGATAGCGGTATATTCTCACAACTGAATTTTTCAATTTCAAATGGGAACAGTGACGGCCATTTTCAAATCTCATCATCGACTGGAGTAATACACCTGATTAAATCCCTCGATCGAGAAACAAATGACTCTCACAGACTTGAGGTACAGGTTACTGATGGTGGTGGATTAAAGTCCAAAAATTCAGCAGTTGTAGAGGTGACAGTCTTAGATGTAAATGATGAACCTCCGGTCTTTCAACCCAGCTTTTACAACTTCACCATAGTTGAAAATTCTGATTTACACACAGTGTTAGGTTCAGTTTATGCTGCAAGTAAGGATCTGGGAACCAATGCTGATATTTACTACTCGATTAGTGGAGGCAACATCCATAGTGTGTTCAGCATCAACTCTACTGGAACAATATTTACACAGAGCAACATTGACCATGAAACTACTCCAAAGATGTGGCTTAACATTCAAGCTAAAGATGGTGGTAAGCCTCCTCTGTATGGCTTTGCAAATGTGAGTGTGATGATAATTGATCTTAACGACAATGCTCCATCATTTGGAAACAGCGTAATTGATGTTAACATTCTAGAAGACACCAAAGTTGGACACACATTTTATAATGTGACTGCACAGGATCCAGATAGTGGTCTTTATGGCCAAGTGAGGTACACTCTTCTTGCAAACCCTAACAACACATTTGAACTGGTTCGAGAAACAGGCTCGCTGTCATTGACACATGCTATTGACTTTGAAGGCCCAAGACAGTATTCAATCCAAGTTTTAGCAGAAGATGGTGGTTCTCCACCACTGAATACTACTGCCACTTTTAGGTTCACTGTTGTGGATGTGAATGATCACCCACCCATCTTCCCCAACTCATCATACACTGCTTATGTTAGTGAGCGCACACCAGCAGGGAGCGATATCTTGAATATGTCAGCATCTGATGCCGATACAGGGGACAATGCTAGAATTTCATACTCCTTTCAATCAGGAGGGGATACCACCTTGTTTGGCTTGCGACCAAACGGTTGGATCTTCATAAAGCAAATACTAAACAGAGAGGATCAAGAAGTTTATAGATTCACTGTGGTGGCAACTGACAAAGGAGATCCTCCTAAGAGTTCGACGGCTGATGTAACTATCTATGTTGATGATGTTAATGACAATAATCCAAAGTTCACTCTGTCTTCATACATATTCCCAGTTGATGAGAATGAACCGAACAGAACATTTGTAGGTCAAGTTTCTGCAACAGACAAAGATGCTGGAAGTAATGCCAAGATTACATATATTTTGATTTCTCCAAGCCCCGAGTTTGTGGTCGATGGAAACACAGGTATTATAAGAACTAACAAAGTCTTGAATCGAGAACAGGACAAATCCTACACCTTCCTGATCAATGCAGTTGATCATGGACAGAACCCTAGGACGGGTTCGGCCAGTGTCACCGTGACCGTTCAAGATCTTAATGACAACGCACCCATCTTTAAGAAACTGTCTTATGAGAAAGCTGTGTATGAGAACATTCCTGTTGGAACTTCAGTCATTACTGTGCAAGCAACAGATCGAGATGTAGGGTCCAATGGTGTGGTCAGCTACTTTGCAGCTAGTACAACTAGTATTTTCAGTATAGATGCCCAGACTGGGTTGATTACCACTGCAGCTCCCTTGGATCGTGAGAAGAACGAGCGTTACACGTTGAATATTGGTGCTAGCGATCAAGGAACCCCACCTCAATCCACTGTTGTGTTCGTGACTATTCACGTACTGGATATTAATGACAATCCACCTCGCTTTGTCAACAACAGCTTCTTCGTGAATGTGCCGGAGAAACAGGCGGTCGGCACTGTCGTGACTACCGTGACAGCCAAGGACAAAGATGCTGGGAACAATGGAAGAGTGCGTTACACTATCGATCAAGGTAACGCTGGAAGAGTATTTGAAATTAACGTGACTTCCGGTGTTATTATTCTGCGCAAACTACTGGACTTCGAGAGAAGAAGCAAGTACCAGTTGAGGATTGTAGCCAGAGACCAGGGACAAAATAGCCAGAGTAGCTTTTTGTACGTCACGGTGTTTGTGTTAGATTCCAACGACAACAGACCCACGTTTGACAGGAACCCTGTCACGGTACAACTGCTTGAAGGTGTGCCAATCAACTACAACGTGACCACTATAACAGCTCATGACTATGACTCTGGGCAGAACAGCTGGATTCGGTATTCAGTCGATTCTCAGTCGCCGGGACCTCCAAAATTTAAAGTGGACCCGTCGTCGGGCACCGTTCAGACTATTGGAAAAATCGATCGCGAGTCGGTTGACGAGTACACATTGAACATCCGAGCCACCGATCAAGCCTTCACGGAATCTGAAAGATTATCGAGCACCATAACGGTTTTCATCATCGTGGAGGATATCAATGACAACAAGCCAGCCTTTGTCTCGCCTAACTACACGTATGTGATGGAAGACGAGCCGTTTGGTTACCCTGTCATCACCATCACTGCCATTGATCAGGACTTGGGTAGCAACGGTCGAGTGAAGTACAGAATCGAGCAAGGTGGCAGCGGAGACAGCTTTGGAAAGTTCTCTTTACAGGCGGACACTGGTCTGCTAATGCTGCAGGGCGCGTTGAATTACGAGACCACACCCAAGTATGTCCTGAACATTTCTGCCACAGATGAAGGGTCTCCGCCGCTGTCCTCTTACCAACTTCTCACCATTTTCCTGGTCGATGTGAACGATAACGCGCCGGCATTTCAGTCGAGTCTGTTCCTTGGCAACGTGAGCGAAAACGTACCTATGGGTACCACTGTGATGAAGATCAGCGCCAGTGATCTGGACAGCGGGACAAACGGAGCTCTGACATATAGCATCCCAAGGGGGAAGGTGATGTCCAAGTTCGCCATCAATGAAAGCAGTGGCGAGATCTACACAAATTCGACGCTTGACCGCGAGACCAAAGATAAGTATCAGCTTACTGTGTATGCCACTGACAATGCGTTCCCCTTTCGCGTCGGCACTTGCAGTGTGATAATAAGAGTTTTGGACAAGAACGACCATGGTCCTGTTTTCAACCCTTCTCGCTTTAATTTGACTGTCTTGGAAGAGCAAGCCCCCTTCGTGTTTCACACTTTAACAGCTCAAGATCAAGATATCGGCCAAAATGGCCGCGTACGCTACGATCTAAAGAGCGGCGACGAAGACGGAAAGTTTTCTATTGGAGAGTTGTCAGGTGCGCTGTCGACCACAGCTCGGCTCAATAGAGAAGATAAAGCCCGCTATGATTTAGAAATAGAAGCAAGCGATGTCACATCACCTTTTCATAACTCCACTGCTCGCGTGACAATCATTGTTGGTGACATAAACGACAATCCGCCAAAGTTTGAGCAAGATTCTTACGATGTAAAGATCCGCGAGCTAACTAAGACTGGCTCTGCTATCCTCACCGTGAAAGCAGCTGACAGCGACTCGGGCATGAACGGAGAAGTGGTGTACTCCTTGAGCAACAAAACATTTGGCGTTTTCCGTATCGATTCTAAGACAGGCGAGATTTACACTGTGCAGGAATTCGACTACTCGGTTAAGGATGTCTACAACTTTCTCTGTCACGCAACTGACAGAGGTGTGTTCCCGAGGAAGGCATCAGTTGAGGTGAAGGTGTCAATCATCGACGAGAACAATCACGCCCCTGAGTTTCAGAGGATACCTTATGTCAAAACGATCAAGAGCTCTGACATCAGCCCAGAGCTTTTGTTGGTAACAGTTACCGCAACTGATGAAGATTCTTCGTCAATAACTCGAATGACGTATAGGTTTGCCAAAGGCTCTTCGCCTCAGTACTTCCTCTTGGAGAGCAACACTGGACATTTACGAATAAAAAATGTTTCCAGCATTCCAGATGGTGCGTATATTTTGAACATCCTCGCTGACGATGGCGGCAACCTGACCGGAAGAGGAATAGTGGAGATTGTTGTTGGGAACGTCTCAGCCACTCCACCTCAGTTCGTGAACAGCACGCCAGTCTTCGTTTCCCTTCCCGAAAATAGCCCGAAGAATCACCAAGTGACCCGAGTGCTGGTGGTGACTCCATCGAATGATATAGCGTACAGCATAGTTGATGGGAACATTGGAAACGCTTTCTATATCAATCCTCAAAAAGGTGTCGTGACGGTGGCAAACCAAGCGCAACTCGATTTTGAGAGATTGCGTGACTTCCGCCTTTATGTCATCGCGTCAAGGTCCTCGTCACGAAATGCTTATTTAACCTTGTACGTCAACTTAACAGATGTAAACGACAACGCACCCGTGTTTTATCCTGCAAATATTTCCGTTCAGCTCACAGAGGACAATGCGTCTCTCTCTAGCGGTTTTGTGCCACGAACAGTCGCCTCAGTAACGGCGACAGACAAGGATTCTGGAGATAATAACAAAATATGGTACGAAATCTCTGGAGGGAACGTGAACGGACGGTTTTCCATTAATCCACAGACGGGTGTGATTACCACACAAGGCCCAATTGATCGTGAAAATAAGACCTTTTACGACCTGGTTGTCAAGGCAACTGATGGGGGGACCCCGCCGCAGTCCAGTTTTAGTCACGTGTTTGTCAAAATCATTGACTTGAATGACAACATCCCAGTATTCTCAGGGGCCTATTCTGTGGACATCGATGAAGACCTCAAGGTTGGATCCATCTTGAAGCGCGTTAGTGCCTCTGACAAGGATGAAAATCTAAATTTGGCGTACTCCTTCAGTGACGGCAAGAACAGCCAAGGTTTGTTTCATATTGACCAATTCACCGGAGACGTTAGCTTGTTGGGGTCTCTTGATTATGAAGGCACCAAATCGTACGTGCTAAATATCACCTGCAGCGACGGAATCCACCAATCAGAAACTTCATTGTCTGTGAATGTTAAGGATGTCAACGACAACGCGCCCAAATTTTTGGACAGTTCCTATCAGGCGACTTTGTCTGAGAAAACGGCGGAAGGGACCTCCATCCTGCAGGTCAGCGCTGAAGACGAAGACAGTGGCTCCAACGGGCAGCTTCGTTATGCGTTTGACACTTCCGTCGACGAATTTCGGATAAACGCTTCCTCCGGCGTCATCTACACGGCGAAAGAGATCGAATCTGGTGTTCGAGAATCGTTGCTCTTCGTGATCGTGTCGGCCACTGACCATGGTACTCCCGCTCAGCGTGCGTTTGTCACCGTACAAATCAGAATCAACCGGAAACCAAAGTTCAGCCAGTCAGTTTACAAGGCGAGTATTTCCGAAGACAAGAAACCGGGTACTTCGGTCGTGACGGTCTCGGCAGTCGATGACTCTGGTTTGAACGTTGCCAAGATCAGCTACGATATTAAATTTGGTGATCCCCAGTCACTGTTCAGGATTGGTCGTCGTAGTGGTGTCATTGAGGTGAATAAAGATGGTTTGGACTACGAGAAGGAAACGAATTACCTACTCGGTGTTGAAGCGCGCGATGACAGCACAAATAAGAGTGTTGAAGTTCAAGTAAACATTACCATCACAGATGTAAACGACAATCCACCGGTTTTCGATCCCGCAAGTTACATTGAAGAAGTCAACGAAGACGTGCCGAACGGTACGATGATTCTCCGAGTGAATGCATCGGATAAAGACTCGGGAGTGAACGGACGCGTGGTGTTTTCCATATCGTCAGGCAATGATAAACAGTCTTTCAAGATCGGCAGAACGACTGGTGAAATAGTGACAATCAAGCCGTTGGATTTTGAGAGTATCAAGGAACATAAGCTGTCGGTACAAGCTAGAGACGAAGGTAAGAAAACTTTTTTTTTATTTTGTCTTGAAGTAGGAGTTATCAGTGATGTGCTGGACCGGGTGATAATATTCTTGACTGGGACAGATCACAGACGGCGAATCTTGAAACAACCAACGATTTATTTTTATTATTATACATTGAACTCACTATCTCTTTTCTGATTGGCCGAAAGCGTACAGTGAATTTTCGAAATCAGCGCCTGTGACGTCATAACTGCAGATTATGCGATAATCATGTCAAGGTCACGGGTAATCATGTCGTGTATGACCGCGGTGCATGATTTCTAAGGGTAATCATGTCAAGTTCGCTCGCTTTGTTTTGCTTGCCGTCAGTGAAGAAGCACAAAAATGAGTTTTTTTTGTTTCATTCAATATATAATAAAACAATTATTAGATTCGGTTTTTGTGATATCCAGAATAATCAAGGTCTCGGTAAGGGTTATGAGCGTCAGCCTTCGGCTTCGACTGATAACCTCTACCTCGACCTTGATTATTCTGGATATCACAAAAACCTCATCCAATAATTGTTTAGTGTATCGTTCGTAATCCGTGTTAATCTTCCTCACTCGTTACTTCCTCGCTGCTTTTGTTCATTAGACAACTGTTAGTTTTAGGGCTTCGTAAGTTTGAAAGGTAGTTTTGTATTTTGGAAAAAGAAAACAGGAAATTTATTTAACCTTTAAGCGGGTACTCACGACTGGGTACCTCCGACCGTGTTTAATTCAATAAGTGATTTTGCAGTAGCAAGAGTGTGTTTCCCTGCATTTACCATCAAATCCAGAGATGATAGATTGGGGTGTGCGTGACGTTTTGCACCAGTTGGAAAATTGTCACGCAACCGTGGTTCAAGGAGGATAGGTTTCTACGCCTTTGTAAGGCTAGCGTTATTTTATTTTCTTTTTAGGGAGGAAATATTGAAACAAACCGTTGTTTCTCGCCAAATCAAAACAATCTGTTTTTATCTTCAAGTTAAAACTTGTCTATGTTCCTTTTTCAGGTTTTAAGCCAAAGACAAGTCTTGCATCTGTGAGAATCAAAGTAGGCGACGTAAATGACAATATTCCCGAATTTTACATCCCTCATCCTGAAAAAGTGGCAGTGGAGGAAAACTCACCCGTAGGAACATCCGTCTACGAAGTAACTGCTATAGATCGCGACTCTGGGAACTATGGAGCGGTCAAGTACAGCATCCTCGGGGGGAGTGGCTGGGGTCTTTTTGACATCGACGCTTTCAGCGGAGAGCTCAAGACCAACGCAACTTTTGACTACGAAATACGCAATCGTTACTTCCTAGAAATCAACGCTAAAGATGGAGGAAGCCCGCCTCTGGAAAGTAAGGTAAACCTGACAGTTTACATTAAGAGCGTGGATGAAAGCGACCCGAAGTTTGAGAAGAGTAGTTACGAGTTTGATCTCCCTGGTAACGCGAAAATCCGCGACGTTGTAGGGCAGGTTGTCGCCACAGACGAAGATGAAGGTGAAGATGGAATCGTACGTTATTCATTTGAGTTTAGTAGTTCAGATGTGTTTGCAATCAATGGAACTTCCGGTGTCATTTTCGTAAACAAGTCGCTCGAGGAAGTCAACAATGCTAGGCGCAGGCGAAAAAGTATTGATTTAGTCGATGAAGAAATGATTGGGTCACGCCAAAGAGTTAGGAGAGAGACTGGCGTGACAAGTGTCACACTACGCGTTCGAGCCGATAGCGGTAAAGCAAACTCAAAAGTGGGTTTGGTCTGGGTTAAAGTAGCAATAGACTTTACCTGTCCTGGATGTCCGACCACAGGAGCACAGGATGATGAAAACGACGGAGGGATAGCCGGTAGCACTTTGTCTATAATTATTGCTTTGGCAGTCCTGGCCGGAGTCATTTTAATCGCCTTTATCGTCGTTATGATGGCTATTTATATGCGAAAGAAGAAGAAGAGGAATCGACAGCATCCACGCTTACGTTACGATGGCTCATTCGATGAGATCACCGTGCATCCACAAGCTCCAAATGGAAATATCAACCATGTGGACTCGTCCCTTGATAACGTCTCCACGCCGCGGGGCTATTCTCACGAGTGCTCCCCCCTGAACGGCCCGAGTGACTCGCCTGCTCGTGGAACTGAATCCTCGGATACGCCGAACAGCGCGTCGAGCGGCCGAGGATCATCCGAAGGTGTTGATTTCGAGGATAGTCATCCGCCGGTCAACGTGAACGGAGATATCGGAAGTCTGCATTCGGAAAACTATGTCAAAACTTTGGTTGGACCAGATTCAGGGATTCAACAGGATTCTGATCAAGTATCTCAGCTTACAATTAGCGACGGCAGTAGCATGATGCAAGGGGAAGGCCTCGCAATCGATAAACAAACGGACAAAATCGATAAGTTACTCGCTCGGCTGGGAAGTCAAGAAAGCCTTCACGTGTTCGGTGAAGAAGGAGGCGGAGAGGCGGACGGCGGAGTTGACGTGAGCAATTTATTATACGCTAAGCTTGCGGAAGTCGACGCCGACGAGGATGAATCGATTATCGACGGCATGAGACCGTTTGTCGAAGAAGGACACGATCATCCTTCTTACGGTGGCTCGTTGAGTTCGATCGTGGGCAGTCGTGAGGAACTTACTGGAAGTTATAACTGGGACTATTTGCTTGACTGGGGCCCGCAGTTTCAGCCGTTAGCGGACGTGTTCTTTGAAATTGGAAAAATGAAAGACGACGCCCCTCCAAAGAAATCTTTGAGCTTGAGTTTGCCTTCGAGTCAAGGAGCAAGGAACCCTGCAACAGGAATGGTGACAACAGACATGCTGTCTTCAGTTTCTTCACTTCCTCGCTCACCTATTAGTCCTCCGTCTACACGCTATACTTCGCCGGCATTTTCGCCGAACTTTACTCCTGCCATTACGCCTTTAGTGACTCGTTCTCCGTCGGTTTCTCCTTTGGACACGGGTGCCTCATCCCCGGTATTTTCGCCCCCTGTGGGGGCCACACCCAAGTCAGGCTCGCGGCCGTCTTCAGTGCACGTGTTGCAGTTACGTAGAGACTCGCATGATGGTTCAAACTCAGACTTGACTCACTCGCCGTCAATATCAGACAATGAATCCAATCTAGAGATCGATGTATAGCAAATTATATATTGTAAACGTGTTACAGTCCTATTCAGTGGGGAATTCTTCGCGCAGATACACTCTTAAATTTTGCGGTGATAACAGATTACAAATATATCTCGATTTTTTTTTCGTTACTTTAGAAATTGAGCTCCTCAGGGTTTTGAAGTGCTCTTTTAGAAGATTTTTGATACAGCAATGTCCTTTTGTTTTTCAGTTTTCATCTAGACATGAAGGGTCAGTAGTTTTTGTTGCGAAAGATTTTCACCCATAACAAAGCCAGCCTTACTATATGATATATCATAGAGAGGATTTTCTATTTTTGTAAATAAGCGGCGATATCTTACTGCGATGTTTTAAAGTTTCCAGAATGTATAAAATTAATGAGGAGATCAGAGTCCAGGCTTTTGCTGATTTTAAGTTTAAAAGTATTTACTGGTGAAAGCTTTAAGGGAATGGAACGCGGTCCATGAGCTGACTCGTTTTCCAGAGATGATACTTTATCATTAGCTTGTAAAATACCAAGGTTTTAACCTGATGAATAGAACAATTTTGTATGAAGGAAGTTGTCCAGTTGTGGTCTGTTTTGTTTTATGGAGCGGGGTGTGTGTGTGTGTGTGTGTGGGGGGGGGGGGGGGGTGGGATTGGAAATGGGCGGCGAATTTTTGGTTTTTTTGGGGGGGGGGGGTGGGGGTGGTGGGGGGGGGGGGGGGGGGGGGGTTTGCAATGGAAACTGGCCGCAGATTTTCGCTCTTTCTCTGCAGAGATCAGCGAGACCACAGCCCCCCCTCCTTCGCCAGCCGAACGAAATAGAAGGAGGTGATTGAATAGTAATTATATTTGATAAACAGCATCGTCTGCGGGGAGGAACAAGACCACACACCAGAGAGCGTCGTAAAATCAAGGCCGCACAAAATAATAATCCATGAGAACGCTGATCAGAAATTTATCTGCTAAAATACAGTGCAAGAAAAGAGGAATAGTGGATATAACCATGGGGGCATTTGGATCCTGTCCAGTCCTCTTTTAATTGGTGCTCTATACTTCCTTTTTCCGCTTCTATTGTCCACTGCCCATCCTTTAATTTTTGTCGTTGTAGCAGTTGCACGTCCTCTTCTAAGAAGCGCGTGAAAAACTTAGCACGGCACCCACATGGGAGTCTCTCTCTCGTCCACTCCACGCTCGGACAGAGATCCCCAGACTAGGACGTGCGTGACTCTTACTTCCCCCCCCCCGGGGAGGTGGGGGTACTCCCCGAAAAATTGGGTAGTGGTGTGCGGCCCGCTTCCCAAAACCCTTACCCTATGTAACGTACAAACGTTTCTTGACCCCCTTTATTATAACCATCCGAAAGTAACGACTACTTGTAATTAACGGCTACCAGAAAATAGTGGTCCCTTCTGCCAGCTTAATCCGAATGTAACGGGGCTCGTTTATGTCGGAACTCTACAGTGCATAAGAGCAGAGGATTTCAAGCCGGCGCGAAGCGCGAAGGTCGCCCGCGAGTACCTCGCGAGCACTTTGCTTGCCTGGCCTGGCTACCAAGCTCCTTGTTTTTGCCGCCATATTTGATTTGTACTTCGTTTTGATCAAAATGAGCATTCTTTAGCGAAGGTAATCGAGATGTACAAGCTTCCTTGATTCTCTTGTTTCTCATGTATCGAGGTAAGATTATAATTTAGTCGTCGTACTCATGACGATCGTTTCTGTACTTTTTTTATCGAGACGTAGCGAGCTAGCGGCTTTGTGCAGCTTTGTGTCATTCCATTTCATATCCACCAGCCCCCTATTAGTAAAAGAAGAAAACAAAAGTGCCCACACGATTTTTTCAGGACCCATCCGCCAAAAATTCCATGGTAACCTAGTGACTGTCTGGAAATTTTAGTTCTTCCCAATACTGTCCATCAGAAAATCTCAATTGCGTCTTCGGAAATTTTCATCTACAGACCGTGACTTTAATTTACGAATTCGACCTTCCCTTTTACCCTTTCAGGAAATTTCGTCAGCAGGGGGTGTGTGGATAAAAAATGGAATGGTCCTTTGTAGACCTTTGTAGACCTCGTTGGCTAAAGAGATCATCGTCTGTATTAATTATTTTGAATAAAGTAAACATCTTGAGTTATGTGTGAATTATTTGGCCATGGTAGTTCAGCAGAAGGGCAATCGACTTTTACAGCCAAGCAAAACTTTTAACACTGAACTTCTCTTGACACGGTCCAACTAGGAAGGGAAATCGTTCTCATGGCCGGTCAATTTGCCTGGTTTCTGACTAGTGAAACTACAGGCTACTAAACCCAGAAGAACAGATCTCATATGGCTTGATTTAAGCTTATAGTACCTGGAAAAATGCCCGGGAGGGGGGACTCCCATATGGAATGGACGGGGATGCTCATCGTCTCGCTTAGGGGTTTAAATTTCGGATTTTGGTCTCGCTTAGGGTGTTTATTTTTAGCCGTCAAGGTCTCGTTAAGGGTTGTGTGTGAAGAAATAACAAAACAGAAAGAATTTTGATTCTTTATATTTACTCTTTTAGGGGTCTGTATAAGCTTCGGCCACGCCCAGATTGGTCTCTTTTAGGGGTTAAATTCAGAATTTCCAATGAGCATCGCCATCCATTCCATATGAGAGTCACCCCCAGGGGGGAAAATGCACTCATAATTATTTTTAAAGATGAGTTCAATGAATTTCCAAAACAAAGAACAGTATCCATGCAAAATATGGCTTCAAATACTAACATTATCAGTGAGATGTAAAGATTATAAAGATGACAAATTAAAACAGTTTTTAATGCAGGATAGGTATCCTTTTAGTGTATGGACTTAAAATAATAAACAATTTATTTAACATTCTAACATGATTTTAATATGGTTTTGATTTAGAATGGATGGTTTACTTCCTCATGTAGCAGAGAAGACATATTCCTCCCCTCCTGAACAAAATCTTTTCACTCCACCCCACTCTGGCAGAGATGGAACAGTTGAGATTACCAGTTCTGAGAGGCGGCAATACAACAAAGCTCTTAAAGCCATGTATGAGATAGTTCGCTTGGGCTCCAAGCGGTTGGAGCAACCTGTGGCTGAGGATGATGACGATATTATTCCCGAGACTGTTACTGAGACATCTGAAACTGAAGATGATGTTGATGGTTTGTATTTTTACATGAGTAACAGTATTCACACAGATATTTGTTCTTAGAAATATTTATCTGTTCAGAAAAGTTAACAGTAAATAAAAAGAGCCCTTTTAAGAAAAATATTGTCAATTTCAAAGAAGTGATATTGTCCAAGTACAAACGCCTGTGCATAGCTTTCATGCTTATAAGAGCATAATAAATTCTTTGCATATTTTCACAGAAGGTCCTCATTGGGAGAAATTGAATACCGGTTCACCATGATTATCAGTTAAACAAGGCACGGTAGAAGTTTGGTGACAGAGTTTAAACCTTAAAATTATGATGTTGTACATCAATATCAACAGCCACACATTGCCTGTTGCATGGTCTAGAATTTTGCATGCTTAATTTTTGCCAATTACATCAAAGGCTGACAAGTTGCCACTGGAAATGGAGCCAGTTGCCCATGACAACAAGTTTTTTTCACTTTAAAACCTGTTGACCAAAATATCGTCACACCTTAGTAAACTGTTAATGGTGGTATCATGTGATCTGGTATTTGGTTGGTCATTTCAAGGTACGTTTTGTCCAAGGGCATTGTGTTTGGAATATGTTTCTAAACTATCCTGACATATATAAACTTTGGCAACATAACTGCAAATAATATATATAAACATACGCCAAACTAGTTAGAGGTAATGAGGTTGATAAGGTAATGGTGTTGATGAGGTAATATGCCTAAGTTGGTCAAGCTCATTCAACTCAAGACGTTGTGCAGTACTAGTACAGAGCATGTTACTGTGACTTGAAATTCTTTTCATGGGAATAGATCTTATCCATAATGTCACATGCTCAAAATCTGCCACCAAGCTTGCTTTGCCTTAATTGTTCTCAAACTTCCGGCACCTTTGTGTTGTTTACACATGGGTCTTCATTTCATCTTTGCTGCTTTATGAATTTGTTGATGATAAAATTTACAATTTTCATTCTCAAAGAAAGGCTTAGTGGTGATGTTTGCTATAGTCTTATGTCAAGACACACAAGACTTATTTTATTGTGTGTATGTATTTATAAAAATGCCATGTAGCGATTAAAGTAAGAACTATTTTCTTTGTTTGTTGCTTCACTGGCAGAACTTGAACAACCAAGTCATATGGTGCCTTCAACTTCCCATCCAAGAGAAAGATTAACATCCAAATCATATGAAAAAGAGGTGAGTTTTATAAAAGGTTTGACAAGTAGTTTTATTTTTATTAGCAGGTAATTATCAACTGTTTCCTCATAATAACTTGCTCAGCAGATAAGCAATTGTTTGGTGAACTTTAAAACTGTAATTTGTGTATACTTTTGAGTTTTCCTCTTTCGTTATTATACTGTGGGGAATCAAAAACTTTCAACATTTATATGCATTTTATATTTTTTGTCAATGTGAACAGATCAGAAGGGATTGGAATTTCCTGGGTTGTGGGGACGGGGGTCTGTAAGAAAATATAAAGAAATGTATGAAGCTTACTGGTAATTGGAATTTCCAGAAGGCAAAGGTGGGGTTCCTTCGTGGGCGAGGTATGGACATTTTCTGGAACTACATGTACACAATGTCTATATTGGCCAATATCTACTCATCGAGTAAAGTACATTTCACATTTCATATGAGCACTCACCTGGTTCAAGATTATTAAATTTGCAGGCAGTAACCCTAAGAGGAGGAACTGAAATATAATTAGGGGTCATTGTTGTTTTGAAATAAGAAACATGATTGTATTTTTTTAAAAAGGTGCAGCATCACTTAGAGGCAGACAACATGAAAAGAGTTCACATGGAGCTGAATAAAATAAGCATAATGCTACAGGTTAGCACTGGGATGTGTCTGATTTGAAACTAGCCTGTGAAAATAAAAAAAAGAAACTGGGAAGTGGAGGTAGCTGAGTTTGGTAGAGATCACGTGGAGCATGTCAAGAGTGGTCTGGGGAGGAGAAAATGGAGCTCACCAGGACCCTGTTCCTAAGCTTGTTTGAAACAAGAACATGCCTCAAATCATCTGCAAATGTATCTTCATACACGTTTTAAATTCACTGATTTTGCAGTTAAAATTTAAGCATACGATACCGTATGTACTTGTATTCAATCATATTTACAGCAGATTAAACCTGAGGGAAAGTTAATGAGAGGTAGCAAGAGTTAAGACAACCTCCCACTCCTGAGAAATTAAGAAAATTAGGTAAATATTAAAATATTAATAATAATTTCATCCTCAAGGGAGTGCACAAGACTACTTGTTGCGTATCTTAAGATAAAGCTTAGTCATGAAAGATGCACAATATATTGTTTTTTTTTTAGTTTTGTTGCCTTCATCTGGAACATACAACAGTACCCAAATATCTGGCTAGAAACTCAGCATTTGATGCCATTTTATTTTCATTAATAATGATTTTCTACATCAGAAAGAAAGTGAAGCACTTCATAAACGTGAAGTTCAGCTGCGTGAGAGAGAGAGGGCCCTACGCGATGCGGAGAAACTCAGCCACACAACAGACATTATTATAGACAAAGTAGTGACACGAGAAGTTGAGAATCGCTGCCAGGCTGTTATTGAGGTGAAACTCCTGTGGTACCTGATACGTATATTAAGTATTAAAGCATTTAAGGTATCATTTATGCTTCTGCTTACTTACTAGCAGCAGTTTCACCTCAGGTCTTTTCAGAGCATGTATTGTTCATGCACTCTATCAACAAAACACCTCCTATTATCAAATTTTGTTTAGGGCCTGATCAGAAGGTGATTCCTCATTAAAACAGCCAGTCGCTTTAACACAAAGGATTTTCTCTGAGGCAACCTCCCTCCTCCCTTCCTTAACCTTAAGATCAGGGCTATTTTGTTTAAGTGCAATACCCCTTTTAAGCCTGTCAGTCAAGGGGGTGTGTAGCTATGAAAAAAGTAGCTCGGATATTAAAAAAAGTTGACAGCTTTTTTAGCATCAAATGCTTTATTCCTAGTGAAATGTCATTTGGTGAGTCAGTAAAATGAGCTGGTAGCCAGCTACTCTATGATGAAGACAAAGTCACAAACGAGTTGTTGAGTGAAAAGCACAAACAGGCCATACATGTATTCATGAAATATTGTATATATTTTCACTCATTCTTTTTTATCATTGGCAGTCATTTCAATTTTGATGTCTTCTTTATTATTTGCACAACCCTAGGAATATGAACAGAAACAAGCAGAACTTGAAGAAATTATCCACAAGAAAACTAAAGACCTAAGAAGGATGAAAGAATCATTTGATACAATAAAAACTGCAAATGATTCATTGAAGAAACAGGTTATCACATGTTTGACCATTCCAGATCTTTCTTACCAGAATGATAATCATAAAAACTGGATCTAATGCTTGGAGTGTTTATTAACTTTCGGTATTCCGAGGGAATGTGCTATTTAGTATTAGAGACAGGGCAGTTAACTTTGATGTTGGCTGAATTTGCCCTGACTAGTAGACTTCAATTAATTCTAAAGTGAAAAAACAAAATCATTCTCAATTCAAATAAAACTAAATTAAACTGGCACTAATATTGGTAGATGATGGCAGCATGTAGTATTTATCAGAAAAGGGGGCTGTTTTTAGTCATTGAGGGATGCCAATGAATATGACTGAGTGGTTATTGCAAGTGGAAAAACCCTTGACTTGGAGGTGCTTAATTGAGGGGGATGCAAAGTGCAATGAGGATGTGCTAAATCAAATTGTGATAATGTGCATTTCTTTCTTGTGATCATAGATCACTGACCTGGAGCAACAAAACCGAAAGTTGGAGACACAAGCCCTCAGTGTACAACATAGACTCTCTAATTTACAGGTTGGTAAGGACATACGGGTAAGACTAACTTTTGAGCACATGAGTCTGCTAGCTAGTGACACATCAGATGTTACTAGCCAAAACATTTTTTAAACCACCAAG
>Ga0126337_10000225_pt1 | contig 24895 bp, 21 predicted proteins | sample DipCmetagenome_FD_92527 | JGI IMG/M metagenome (GOLD analysis project Ga0126337, IMG submission 92527) | Coral microbial communities from La Bocana,Puerto Morelos, Mexico - Diploria C A metagenome | ecosystem: Host-associated > Invertebrates > Cnidaria > Coral | place: La Bocana,Puerto Morelos...
CTGATCATAGTGTAATTAAGCAAAGACCTGTTTATGGTCTGGGATTGACTGCTAAGCACAAAAATTCTAGAGTGAGGAACAGCCTTTTAGAGACAATGTAAAGATAATTGTAGACATTTGTCATCTGAATGAAATTTTTGGAATGAATCATGGAAATCTAAGTGGTTATTCAGATCCTCTCTGAAATTCAGTGTACATAGCAGAAATGCCACTTCTGGGAAATCTGATTGATTTATTTCTGCATCCTTTCAACCAGCTGTAGCCATGCCTAATCATTGATGCTCAAATAAGGAATTAAAATTCTCTAAATATTGCTTGTTCAACTTAGTGCATGTTCCTGATTGTCAGTTTTCCCTATGGAATCTAATGGCAATGACTTGCAAATATCAACTGCAAAGTGAACTGTCATGTGTTTTTCTTTACTACAGTAAAAGGTCTTTTGGAGACATAATGTTAAAAGTGCTTAAACTTTATCTTTTTCTTGCATCCAATATCATCTCACATTGTTCATGCATTTTATCTTGTAGTTTTGAATGAAAATAAGTATTTATCTTTTGATTTTCCTATTGCTGTCCTGAAATACATGTCTGTATTTCTCATGGCAAGGCAGCTTAAAAATTAATGTCATACTTTTCTTTGTACTGATTTCGATCCTTTAATTGTTGTTATCACCATCTATTTCTTTCAGGAGAGCGAATCCCAACTCTGAAGTTCAAACTCAACCCTCACGGCTAGGAACTAGAAATATGACAGCACGGAGTACTTTCCATAGCGGTCAAACACGACCTCGCACCCAAAATGGGCCTGATAGGGGTAATGATCCTTTGGGCCCTGGCGGGAGACCTTCTCTCCTAAGTAAGCTTACGTCGAGATTTAGTAAGAGGTATGTATTGCTACCGTAACTATCATACTCTCTTATGTTGGTAGAAAGTTTGGTGAAATGCTGGAAAAAATTGAGCACCACTGTTGTCCCCATAAGTCGCAATCCTTTTTGGTCGCTGCCAAGAAACAGTACCTTTGTTTGTATCTTGTCCACAGCTCACAGACTTCTGCTAAATTTGCCCAGACCTGGGTTTTTCCACTCAATTTTGATTGGTCGATAATTGTGAATAAGCAGTCTGCCTGCTCAAAAAATTAACCCAGCTAGATGTTAAGCTTTTTATTTTTGATCAGAAAGGTCACAATTTTTCAGGAATGATAAAACACGAGCAAAAGTGATAAAACTTACTACTTCATGGAAATGTTTTGTTCAAATGTGGATGCAATCATGAGAAAATCCCAAGAACTCCAAACCCCACTTAGTAGAGTAATTTCTAATCAAGTCCAGTCATAGCTGTTTGTCTCTCATCCAATTGTATTTTGTAGTATGTTGTCTTATTCATTGTTCACGGTTGTTCACGGTTGTTGTTATGTGTCAGTTCCGTTTTTTCTCAGACTGATGAAAACCTTGTTCTTTATCTGATTGTTAATCCTAAGCTCTGTATATTGTTTGTCTGAATACTTTGTCCAAAAACATTCAAAATTTCTTCAGACGTGTTAATAACTGGTGTTCTCTGTCTCTAAACAATTACAATAACTGGTTAAATGGTTTGTGGTGCTTAAGTAAGTGAAAGTAACGTGTAAGTTATTGTAAACATAATTATTGATTTGCAAATTGTATGCAAATATACAGCTGGGATTAAATGAAATGAACATAATGTGCCACTGGTAGTGTGTTCTCAACAAACAACTGCCTTTTCAGTTTTCGTTATACATAAATCAGACAGTTTGCTTATGAAACAGTGCTGCTTGTCTGTAACCCCGTTTACTGCACAAGCAGACCTAATTGCTACATGTACTGTGCAACTCCAAAATCTGAAAACCCTGGTTTGGAATTGAAAGACAAGTAACACTGTATAAAGTGTAATAGTAAATTGTATGAACGTGTCATTGCTGTTCATGGGGTGAGAACGTTAACCCCATGTGACTTCTTAGTCGGCAGTTGGACCCCACAGTGGCATCAAGGCCCGGTCCCCAAGGACAACGGTCAGTTTACTGTAACTTGTTAAACTTGAATAAACAGTTGCTTTGCTTCGTTTATATCCTGTTTATAGACAATAAACTAGTCTTCTGCTGGATAACTTAAATGTAAATGTAAACCTTTCTCTCGTATACTTCTAGTTAAAAAAATGTGTATTAAAAGTAACTTAAAAGACAGAAAAAGTAATCTATGAAGCTTAGAAGTTATCTCAATTTGTGTTAAAAACTGCTCTCCTACTACACAAACTGCAATAAGCAATTAAGCTGCAAGCTGAGTACAGTGAAAACCTACCTATAGGGAACCTGGTGATTACGAACCTGCAGGCTGAAAAAATGGCCTTTTAGTCTCCACTTTATAAGAACCTGATGAGCCTGAGATGTGAAACTGATTCTTATTCAGAAAATAAGTTGCACCTTATTGAAAGTCATAAAGGAACAACACAATTATTTGAAGCAGATACAATCCCATTAGACATTACATACAAAACTACCTTTCTGGACTAATTTGGAAAAATCTAGGTTCCTGTCGGTGGTTTTGTACTGTACTGTTGATAACACAGTATGGTATTTGTGCCACAAATGTATTCTCTACACTCGCTGCACATCTATTGACTTGCACTTTTCCACTGTCACTGTCAACTGTCACTATACAAGCACTGTCAATTGTCACTATACAAGCACTGTCAATTGTCACTATACAAGCGTACAAGAGAAAAAATGGCTGCAATCTGTGTTCAAGCCCTCTGCTAACATTGTGGTTTCTCCATAGACCAATGGAACCAGCTTTGTCTCCAAGAGAACCAAGAGAGGTATCCCGAGGGAGCATAGGAGGCAGCGGACAAGGGTCAGTTGAGTTTTACTCTACAGTTCCTTACATTATGCAGGCTGGAGTGATTTCTATGTAGACGAGAGCTATGCTATTATGTTCTCTTCGATCTTGTCCTTCAGTAGCGTTGTTGGGTGCTAAAATAGACTATTGTACTTAGGCCTTAAGCTTCTGTTATTGCTTTGATTTCAAGCTTTTGCCCTGAATTTTCCGTAGATCGGCGAAAGCTTGAAATTAAAAAAATAACAGCAGTTCAAGGCCTCAGTTGAATCGTCTTTTTATGTTATGGCACACGATTGTCTTCTGTGCATCTGGTGTGAGGACGTTTATCCTCCAGGCAGTTGGTTTCAGTGATTTTCAGAAGTAAACACAGGGTTTAGTTATTGAAGTCAATAGTTGTCATTTGTGTGTAGAGGAGGTAGAAGTGCAAAAAGTATTTAGCGTTCTCAAACAAAATCAGATTAGTGAAGGAGAGGTGATTATGGCGAGGGAAAACGACTTAATGGAATGTTCTGGCAACAGTTAATTGTTGTGCATACAAGGGGATTTTTGAAAGGGGGCCGGGGCGGGGCAAGAGCTTGGGGGACAGGGGAAACTGATTGTATGGGCTTGTTAATTGAAATTAACCAAAATCAAGAAATCATTGAAGCTTTTTTTCTGTCCACATCGTTCGTACATGCAAACGTTAACGTTCTCTCTGGAACATGTAATGGCGCTTTTTATTAATTTTTGCAATTCATACGCAAGCCTTTCTTGACGACAACATGTAACGGACCACGAGACATGCGCCGTATATGAAGCGTTGACTATATTTCAAAAGCTGATTCATTGGAGGGACTTGTGCTGCAATGGCGGGAAAGTGAAAAAAAAACGCAAACTACATCGTCAAGTTGAAGTTGATATGGTAGATGAACCCCAGAGAAAGATTTGTGTAGTTGACGTTTTGAGCGAGGCGCTCGCTCAAAACATCTATTGTGAAGAAGGTGATACCATGTCAACTCCAAAGTTGATGATGAACAAGTTATTTATATTAGAGTTGGCTTCCTTGGCTGAAGTTAAAATCTGGAAGTTGTGCTGTTCCGTGCCAGGATAACTAATCAATTTTTTTTTTCGTTTCATGATAATACAATAAACAGGATAAAATAGTGAATGAATTTAAGATGAACGTGTTTTGTGTAACTCAAGTGACTAATTAGTTCAAAATTTTAACGCGAACATACAATGCACATGCAAAATGATGCGATTTCTTAACCAATCAAATACGACCTAATCACGTGCTGTGCACGTGCAACTGGTTGTAATCCTTGAAAACCCAACCCAAAGGTATCAAAGTAAGCGATAAACCACAATAATCGGAGTTTGTTTTGAAACAGCAAGTGATGTGAATGGTGCTTTACAAGCACTACCCCTCAAATAATAAAATGTGAGATTTATTCACTCGTTTTATCGTGCTGTTTAATTCAATTTATGTGATTTTAGATTAAAGACACGAATATGCGCCTTAAGTTAAATATATCATGTATCTTGGCGAGAGTCTTGTTGGAACTGTATCTTTGTTTCGCATGTTAATTAAACTTGATTTCTTTTTCAAAGTTGGCTTTTAACTTAAACGAGGGTGCCAGTCGTTCAGTAAAAAGATTTAAACGGAAATAAGTGCTTAGGTAAAGAGCTTGTAAACTGTATTTAAACGTGAACTGATGTAACATTTTAGGTACAACATAAATTTAATGCATGATAAATGCTCAAATAAAAAAAAATACTTAAACTGATCGCCTATGTTAACCTTGGAACTCAGAGAGGGCTGTTTACTGCATGACGTTACAAAAAGAGCATGTTTCAAACTGAACTAGCCGGCGTCAATAGCACCTCGTGACAAAACCCTCCCAGAAAGAGGGGCACGGTAAGTTGTTTTACTTCCCAGCATCCCTCAGTGCTACGCACGAAGTGACGTCATGTGGTACCTTCTCTGGGTTGGCTCCTGGATGGAACAGTGCAGCTTGGACTGCGTCAGCTACAGACCCCTCGCTGAGAAAATTCGTTTAGTTTCATTGCGCATGGTTACGATCCTTGAAAGTTTCAAGGAAGTGTTTTTTATTGGCCGTGACTTCTTTGCATTGTGGTTTTTCAACGTGAGATAACATTCGTTTTGTTGTGTGGTCTTCTGATTTTAATAACGCCTAATCAACGGTTTTTTTGTCGCACGTAATTGTGATTTTCTTGCGCCGTGTTTAACGTACTAAGGCTTACATACAGAGAGTAAGACCTGCCGAATGAGTAATATAAGACTAGATTAATAGCTGGTCTAATCAACACTGATGTGGACTAATTCTTTCATATCTTGATGTAACCACTTGGCAGGTTAATTGAGGGCTTGGAGTGACCGCATAACATTGTGTAACATGTACTGTTCAGTTGGTTTCACAAGTCGTGTTAATTCCATGTCATCTTTGTGCGTCATGTCTTCATATTTTGAGTCGTTTCAATTTCGAGTCGCTTTGTCTTGTATCCGTCCGTTGACATATCACTATTATTGCACTCACCCACTTGATCACTCGCCACACCGCCATATTCTGTTTTCTTGGATTGCTGATATCTCTTTGGGGCCATTTCAGATTAGTCCACATGTGATTTCATCAGCTATTAATGAACAGAAATTTTGATGTTTGTTATTTCAGTTTGTTTTCATTTTGTTACGATTGTGTATTTTGGAAGTGCATGCATCACCTGATTAAGCGAGTCCGCTGCGTCGGCGTGTAGTAAAAAAGTCGTTATACTTCGTGAATGGCGGAAAAATAACAGGTTTTATTCAACTGCTTCCGACCTTTTGTGAATGATGGCTTCGTTAGAATACTTTTTCAATCGTTGAAAGCCGAAAACTTGATAGACCAAGTAGAGGGTCAAAAGAACAAGTTAGAAATTTTTGTTGAATGATTCTTTTTGAAGTGAAATTTTTTTGCCAAGAGTTCGTGTTGTTCCTCGCTGTTTGGGTAATGCATGCAATCTGTTTCTACTTTTGATTATTTTATTTGATTGTTGTTTGCACCCCGTAGCCCCCAGCACTAGTCGAATGCTGTTTGTTTTGTGAATGAAAGCACAGTGTAAGGAAGTCACGGCTTTTTGCCGCTATTGCTAAGTCAGTGTACATGTTGCTTACATGGCGAGGGGTCTGATCAGCTGTGTTGTTGCGTTCAAGGGCCCGAGGAGCTAGTTCAACCGGGGCAAAGTCCGTGTATCCGGACCCAAAGGCCCGTGCGAGCCCCAGGCGCAAATCTCTGCGAGGAACGTTTGCTAGGCTCTCGGTCAGAAAGCACAAAAGAAGGCAGGTGTTGGCAAATCTGCGCCTGCGCAGTTGGACCAATCTCTGGCTAGTGCCAGTCTGTTATCTTTTTTTTTCTTTTTGCGCACGCGCCGTGGACCGTGGTGAACTGAAACTAGCACTTGATTGGTTCAGCGGTGTTGGCACCTTGTTGTTTGAATTCAATCGTCCGACTTATCGACCGCCAGAGTTGATTTCAGATGCTACCGTAAATACCCAAACCTAGCATGTGATTGGCTTAATGGCGGATGTGTTTACTTGTTCGACTCCAGTGTATGGCCAGCTCCAGGGCTGCCCAAACTTCATTCATACCAGCCAGCTGAATCTAGCTTTTGATTGGTTCAATGGCGTATGCGTCCTCGTTGTAAATTTACTTGGATGGGACAAGTTGGCCTCATACATTCATTCTATGACACCTTGTTCAATGTTACTCAATGTAGGAATATTTTCAACGTGGTAAAATGTTGGCGTAATTACAGTCTTACAGTGTGTTTGCTTCAATGACATCAGATAATTTTTTAAAATGTAAGCGCTTATCGGTGAAGTCATCAGTATGATCTGCCAATCATTTGGTCACCGAATACTATCTTTGTACGTCGCGCTCGTTGTGTTGTTTATTTTTGTTTGTTTTGCGTCAGGATATGACTAATGTTTTATTTACTGTTACTTGCACGGCAGGTCCATGAACGACACGTCAATGGGTGAAAAACCTCGCTCCCTTCGTTTCACGTGGAGCATGAAGACAACTAGTTCCATGGACCCGCAAGAAATGATGGAAGAAATTAGAAAAGTGCTGGATACAAATAGCTGTGATTATGAACAGCGCGAAAATTTCCTGTTGTTCTGTTGCTATGGCAATCCTGCAGACGCCAATCACGTGCAGTGGGAGATGGAAGTGTGCAAACTTCCTCGCTTGTCGTTGAATGGGGTTCGCTTCAAACGTATCGCCGGCACATCGATTAACTTCAAGAACATCGCCTCGAAGGTTGCGAACGAGTTGAAGTTGTGACAAGATGATTTGATTTGAGTGCGGCGATTTGCGCAAACAGTGGAGGGCGGAGAAATCACTGGAAACGATTTGGGGTGCGAAATGCTTTCCCTAGCAATGCAGCTGCACAGAAAACCACTTACTAAAGATGTTTTGGGTTTTTAGAACTTCATGGGTCGCACGACCCCCTCAGGAATATGGACACCATCTGTCTTTTGACGGAGGGCGGAGAATTTTGTTTCTTTTTCACCACAACGTTTGCGCTAGTTAAGGAAGTCGAGTGTTGCGCAATGGTTTTTATTTGCTACAGAACCTCGGTACATACAAATGACATATTTCTACGAGTTTGCGAAATTCAAGATTACCGAAACGTGTACAAGTTCATGTAAATACCCATAGGAATTATTTAATTTTAATGGAGGGCAGATGACAGATAGCTGCTCGTATAGCCCCGATCCTAGTGGGGTGAAAATGTTTTCTTTGTTATTTGTGTTGTCATTAGGCAGATCTATGTCGTTCACATAATACACTGCGTGCAAACACTAATAATCGTAAGCTAGTCACGGGCTCTCTCCCGTCCTCTGTCCGTGAAAGTCGCGAGTATTGGGCGAGAGGCTTGACAAACCGAGTGAAGCTTTAAGGAGTTTTCAGTTGTTCCTTTGCCTGCCTCAGTTTGCGTCGTAAGCGGCGTTAAATGTTCTTCCGTGGAAAGTATGTTGAAGCACTACAGACAACAAAATTCCTGAGTAAATTATTGGCAGGTATTTTACAACTGAAAAGCCAGATCTAGGCTCACTCTGCGTGTTTTGGTGCGCTTCATAAATGATTGCCTTGTTAACTTGCAGCTCATTGTTTTTAATTGTTTTAAACAGCTCCTTTTTACCATTCTGCTTGAAAATGAGTAGAAAAGATATCGGATTTTGGAAGATTTCGGATGGTAATGAGTGCTAGTCGGAAACAATCGCTTAAAGCTCGAGAAACAGTGAAGAAGGAAAACCTCCCTATTTTTTGGATCAAGATGTTTGCAGCTCTGAATTGAAACGTTTTTGACAAGTTTGGGTTAAAACTTGGTCGCTTTATTGAATTATACGTGCACGATGTAAAAAGAAAAAAAAAAACATGGCAATCGGTGAGAAACAATTATTTTTTTCTTGCTTCTTGCAAACCATCAACAGAAAGACGGAATTGGTTGCAAAAGCAATGGAAACAATTTTACATTAAACTCGCGATACAGACAGTTGCGTGACTTTCAAGCATCGAGTCACGCAAGTGTTTGTCTCGGAAGCTGCATTTTACTGTGAAGGGTCAATGCACTTTAAAAGTAGCCATAAGCAAGTAGTTGCAATAAATTAAAACCTTGTTCAATTTCAATAGATGTACATTTTTATTGTTGTAAGAATCAAATCTTCGTTTTTGTATGATCTCCACAATTCCTACCAGCTGGTCCAAAAATCCTCAATCTAACTTAATAGCGTGCTATGAAAATGACAACAAGTACTTTTAAGAGTGGACGCTGCTTGAAACGCAATTTAATTTATGTTGGGGTGTATTTTGATACTCAAAACATACACATTTAATTTCACGTATCGTTTGCGTTTAAATCAGTATCCAGACCTGTAAGCGTTACTAGTCACGCAACTCTTCTTCATGTCACGCAGGACACCTGTAGGAGTTTGTGTGACTGGTGTCAGATGTCTTCTTAGTTGTATGATTGTATTGTCAAAAATCAAATGGAGTTCTTGCCTCGGTCTCAACCTTTGTAAATATCCTTCCTTTAGAATTTCAATCTATTGTGGTTAAATATAACGTGAGGCAATTTATTGATGTGCATTGCGCTCCTTTGTCGCTTTTTAGTCAATGTAGGGTTATCTATAACAAATATATTCTTGAACATGGAAATACTGTTTGTTCTTTACACTCGATGGCATAACCATTCTTGGAGTGGAGTCTCTTAAAGTCCAGCAAGTTGAGAAAGAACGGGACGGTCAGTGTAAATCTTAACTTCAGCCCTTGGGCTAGTAACTCAGCCCGTTCAACTGTTTTTGAAACTTTCCAAATAGAAACTAGATAAATCGATGCTCAAGACAGGCTACATAATACAGTGAATACTTGACAAGGCAGCCATCTCCTACGTCACACGACAACACTGTGTGACGACCCGAACTGCGGGGGAGGAGGGGGGGTGGGGGGAGCGGAGAGTTGGTACGGCTCGCAAAGTCTATTTCGGTTATTAGAGTAAAAAGAATTATTCGTCTGGAAAAGACATCCGTCCTTGACCGTACAAACGGTCAACATCACATTCCTTAAACATCAATCTGTAAGCGGCTGCCCTCGCAACCATACTCAAGTCAACTCCTCAGGCCTTGTTTTTTATTTTTAAAAATTAGTTTCACACGTGTTTATTTTTTTCTTATCTAAATTAACGGGTCATAAACCAACATTTTTTCAGAACTAACATAACGAAGTGTCTAACAGTTTGAAACAGAACTAAAAAAACTCGGGCATCAAAATCTAAGGTTTGAAACAGTACAACATTTTTTTTCTTTCAGTTTTTTAAGTCAATATTTCTGTTCCAGGAACTCTTTAAGTGTCTGATATGGGGAAGCACTTTTCATCAGATAGAGACATTCGTCGTCCTGTACTGTAGCAATAGGCTTGTTCCAGGGGTAAGTGAAGCCATTATCTGCCAGCCAGCTTCTCACTTCCTCGTCATATTTGCTTTTAAATGTATCGACATCCCTGGCCAGCACAAACAAGGTGGCCTGGAAATTATCTGTCACCACGGAGTATTGGTACAAACCTTGCTCTCCGAACGAGGGAGGACCCAGTTTCACAACCCAGTCTGTTGGGAGAAGGGCACACTGTTTCAAACAAAGAACGTTTAGAATTTTTTTTTTTTTTGCTACGAGGTATTTTCGGCTTCGAGTGCACGAGCGATGCTAGCGTGTGGCGCGAGATGGGCCGCGATCCCCCTTGCGGTATAGCGCGTCTATCCCACGCTATTTTGCTAAGCTTGTGACCTCAGAGTAAACAGAGAGTCCATGGAGAGACTAAGTTAGAAACAACCATCCCAGATGGCCAGGCGAAAATCGCATCCCTAAAAATCAGCCAGCCAGCCAGCTAGACAACCACTTCCTGGTTTTGTTCAAACTAAACCTATTTCTCCAGGTACTCGTCATTGTAAGATTAATCATTGTCACTTACATGGCGCATCAAGTGGTACGCCGTCAAGATGAACTTTCAGCTTTCCTGGCTCCTTGGGGTCTGGTATATAGGCATAGCCAGTTATGTTATTTTGAGTGCCAGTCTCTGAGTAGAGCCTCTCGCTGTTTAGTACTCCCACTTTTCCATCTTTCCGCAGCGTGTCTGTAAAATAGCAAAAATATTATCACGGAAAACAGAGACGATGGCCTTTTCGAGTAAATTGTTTTGAAAGTACCGCTTCTAATTTCCAGTCTTCGCATGTCAATGCCACAACCCCTCTGCCTCTCTCCACCTAATTTTTGGCGTAGCTCTTGGCCCAGTTTCGTGCGCCCAACACGTGGCACTCATGCTACCCGATACCGAGATAAACAAGTTTACACTTACAATCTGCTGTCACGCACAACGCGTTACGCTCAAAAGTACCCACAACTGTGGCATCGGCGTACATCTGTTTAGAACAAAGACAAAACAAGACAAATAATTAAAACAAAAACGTATGTACTGACCAAGACGCTGGAATGTCCTTACTTATGTAATATGGAATCCAGTAGGTGGAAAAATATGTAAAGGGAGCCATTCGGTTCTTCAGTTTTTCCTGCTCAGCTCTTCAAACCCCACCATTCGAAATTATAATTCGGTCGGGAATGGGTCCCGGGGTAGTACCAAACACAGTAATTAAGTTATTCATTTAGTTTTGTTTATTTAGACGACCGAAAACGTGGATAGAAAGCAGACATGACGCCTCACACGTGAATTATTGTAGGCAAGCCGCGAGGAATTGAAGGGTTGCGTAACTTTACGGGTAACCAGATAACATGTACACACTTCTAACTTGGGTCATGGAAGGCTGTGCATCATATCATGTGCAATTCTAATATCCTCTATTCTTCTCGAGCGTTAATCTCTGAGATGTGCACAACAATATCTCCCATTTCTTGTGTATTATGCAATCAGGCCGTGACATAAGATGGAGGCGTATATATTACCGCTGTGGAAATTCTTTTATCCACGCCTTATTAAGTGATTAAAAGGTATCTCCATAGCAGAGCTTCTGCTAGTGAAAACACTGTACCCTGAGGACTATATGTACTAGCAATGTCTATTGCATAACCAGAGGCACAAGAGAGTCCCCACTACTCTTACCTGATACCAGCGGCCAAGATATTGTGTCACATTCAAGGTTGACACGGTGTTAATCCCGAGAGCGTGACTGCAACATGCGGTAACTAGTAAAAATACAGCGTATTTCATGTCGACTTCTTGCAGCAATCTTGCAGCTCCTAATCCAAGAGGGTGTTCGCGTGGAAAGGATCTTGAACAAGCGAGGTCTGGGCTTTATACGTCGTTTCTAAATATGGAAGCACGCATCACACTGTGTTGACATCACGCGATTGACCTTTGAAGAGAGCGGCGACTATACGACGACGAATTTCTCGGTCTCCACCCCCTACTCTGTCAGGGCTCCCGTTTTGCCCTGGCGTCCAGTTCTCTCGCGATTTTACCCGAGCATTAAATAAAATGAAAACAGAGGTCTGTGACCAGTCTAATATAGAATCGTTGATACCGATACGAAATCGAAAACGCTAGGCGAAAATAATTTAACTTGCAACATGACTGAGTCATTTTCAGTGTCTGTTATTTCCTAGCATGCAAGTGCGGGGTCGGAAAGGAAACATTAAAACAAAAAAACGATTTTACCTTCGTCGCCTTAGTTCCCTTCTCATTTCTATCTCTAATTTGCATAATTTTATTTTTTCAGGCGACATAAAGCAACTGTAAGCATGTAGTCTTTTCCACACGTGTGTGCGAGAAATCATGCCGACGCGAATTATTTTATAAAATAATAGAAGGATATATCTCTTGAATTCACCCAATCTTTAAATAGCATTTCAACAAGTCAGCATGTTTAAAATTTAATCACAGCCTAAAAACCCGAAGCCCACCCAAGGTCTGGATTAGTAATAAGGAACTGGAGTTAATAGTTGCTTTAACTTAATCTCTGAATCTTTTTATCACTTTCTTCAAGAAAACGATGGCGCTTTATTTGAAAATCTGTTGCTTGCATGTATCTTTAATGCTGTCTTTATATCTTTGCTCCGTAATCCGTGCTCAAAATTTCAAACGCGAGAAACAAGGCGTGAGTTTTGCAATGTTTATAAAAGTTTCTTCTGTCAAACTGGACACCGTTAGACTCGCAAATCTTAAAGTTTCGAAACTCGGAGAATGCACATTTGAGTGTCTAAACCACGAGGAGTGTCTCTCAGCGAACCTTGGCCGTACATCCATCGATGGAAAATATTCGTGTGAGCTGTTGAGAATGGACAAGTTTAGACGATCGGATGAGCTTGTTGCAAGCAACGATTTTGATCACTATTATATTAAGGTAAGCAAAACATGAATGTAACCGGTCTTAACTTTATTAACAAAACCAAAAAAATATATATAGCAGCCTTCGCCGTCAATATAAGTAACTTTGAAATTTGCGGTTAGGTTTTACTCATTTTTGTGCGCTTTTTTAAATTTGAAACCTCGGGGAAGCAAGTTCCCCTAGAAATGTTTACATGTTTGGACATCTGTTTATTTAGAAAAGCTCCCACGGATCTTGCGTTCTTAAAAAGCAATTAGAAAAATATAAGGACAAAATACAGGCTCTTTTATAAGAATATGGAGGCTGGAATTTACGAAAATGTAAGAATTTTTGAAAATAAACCGGAGGCTGAAATTTTGAAAAGCATATAATTTTGTGTCAATTTCAGAAATTTGTAAATATACCATACAACTGTTTGTTCTTAATTAAACCGTAAAATTCTTCCTTTCTCTAAACGGTAAAACGAGCAAAAAAAGTAACAAAAACAACACTAGGCGAAAGTTCGATGCTATAATAACATTTCTGCAAGAAATTATGTGGCTCCAAATTTACTTAAATATTATCCAGGCACCAAATACACTCTAAAACAGAAATGTCCTACGCTATAATCTAAGAATATTTACAGCCGAAAATTGCCAGAATATAAGAATATTTTTGTTTAGGGCTCAAAAGATGATCTGGTCCGGTTTTCTATGACTAGAAACCTTTCAGTAACTTTCCAAGAATTCTGGCTCGCACTTAAACATCGATCTAAAAGTACTTTACAATTACCAACCTCAAAACACAATACAAAAGCAAATAGAGCGTATTTAAAACTTTGCATTACATTTGCATTGCATTAGATGGAAAATTTATAAGGTTAAAACACAAAACTTATTTAGAACAACAAATGCTGAAAATTTCAGCTCAATCGAACAAATCGTTCTCAAAATATCTCTTCTCAAAGGCAAAAATAACTCATTTTGAGAAAAGGAACTTTGAACTTACATTGACAGAAATGTTTTTCAAAAACTTTAATACCTAAAGATTCCAATTCCAGTAAAAAACTCGATCTTTTTCGAAGAATTTTTGGGTGTATCCCTGCTTTCAGGGAGCTTCGAGCTTAATAATTTGATCGCGGCCATCGTGGTTGAACAAACGATCAGTATGAAGGATGGAGAAAAATAATAATATTTTCGTAATAATTTCAGTATCTCTTTTACAGACACCCTGCATGAGCTCTCCGTGCCAAAATGGTGCCAAGTGTATACCGTCTTATGCAAATAATGATTATTTCTGTAAATGTGAAGAGGGATTTACTGGAGAACACTGCGAAAAAGGTACTCCATTCATATAAAAATCACTTACATCTTTACTCTAGCCTGTCGAGTCTTAAAAACCCTTTACGAGCACAGTTTGTCTGCCAGAACTGCAGTCCGATCTGTCAATCACAAACTGGACTGTTTTGCCACAGCAGACGTGTGCCTGTCTCTCTTGTCCGGTTTACGTTCACCTCTGAGAAGAGACTTCGAGGAGGAGCGCGGGCTCCTTTATTGAACAGCTGCTGTTAATCTAGCCTACAGCAGATGTTGTACCCAACCAATAGAAAGCTGATCCATGGACTTCAAGTCCGAAGGATGCCTGCTTCTATTTCCTTATGTCATTGTTCATCAATCAACATTTATGTAATCGGTGTTTTTGTTTTGTTTTTTTTCTTCAGTCAACTGGATTAAGATGAAGCCACATACAGAAAACTCACCAATTTGCTTTGGATCCCATGGGGACACCCCTGGAATGTTCACAACTCCTTCATCCGGTGATGTCATCACGTTTAAACTGGTTCATCTGAATGGTAAAGTGAGCTGCCATCTCGGATGTCTTAGCAACTGGGGATGCAGCAGCCGAAGCGAGCCTGAAAAGATGGGAACCTACATAGCAGATTCCAACAAAACCCGCCTTCTTCCCAACGACGCCGAGCTGTTTGGAATAGGGTCATCCTGTTCCTCACGTATATATTACAGGCTTCCAGGGCATACTGTGGACTCGCCTGAACTATTATTTGACAATTTCACCACTCCTTTGCATGTGACAGCCGGGCAGCAGTTTGCAGTTTGGTTTGCAGAAGATTTCTCTAATTGCTATGACTCAGACAACGGTTGGGAAGAGACATGTGTAGACGCGTATGGCTTGCTCGTGTAAGCCGATCAGTTGACAGAACTGTCAGTCAAACTCACCACTGTACTAATCTCTGCAGTGCAGGGGTTTTAGAGAGTTTTAGCAATGACGGCGACGACGACGCCGTGTACGACGCCTTGTACGACGCCTTGTAAAAAAGTATTTATATTTTACCCTCGAATGTCTCAACTGTGTAGATCTGTTCAGTACGCATATCAGTTTTAAAACTTGCTCAGGCTAAATATGCGATTACAGCTTTCAATTCAAAAGGTAGACACGAAAACTTGCGATAAAAAAAGAAAATTGGCATTCCAAAATACTTACTACTTTGTCATTTCACGTTGTTGTTTTGCAGAGGACGACAGAGAAATGTACTAAGAACCATTGTTCTGTTCATTAAACCTTTTGTCCGGTGACCGTCCCGTTGCCGTCGCCGTCGTGGTTTGCTAAAACTTCGTATTATCAGCCGCGGGTGCACATTATCGTATTAGGCCGCTATCTTGGATCTGGTAGCTGTGGAGGATTTGCCGAGAGAGGTGGAAAAACTGGGAAAGTGGAGAGGGGAGGGGAACGAAAAATACCTGACTGCCTCCCCCCCCCCTCCCACGCACTTTACCCTAAACCTTTACCGATCAAGCATCCAATACCAATCCAATGATGATTTATTGACGAATTACGTAGGCGCGCGGGGTGTCATGGGACGTTTAGAGACTATTTAGGCTTTTGTCGGGAAAATTAGCTTATTGTTGGTAGGTAGGTCTTCGTGTTCGTCCATAGCTTGTATGTATGATTTGTCCTAGCTAACATATTGATTTTGTACCCTTTCCTCGGGCTCTCGTGTTGCTGCATTAGATGAGGGTGGTTTGATTGGCTGAGAGCAGTGCAGTTCAAGTGCAACACTACTGCAAAAAGTGTAACACCAGTGCAAATGACACATCGTAGCTCTGGGTTATGATTGGCTGAAAGACAATATGAACTTTTCTAAGCCAATGATTATGTAAAATGATGAGGAAAATTTTGTGCGGAAACTTTGAAAAAGGTTTTTCCGGATGGGAAAAAAGGCTGTAAGAAAGATCTTCCGGCACTTACTCCCCGAAAACGTTTTCATCACATGTTTAACTTGTTAATAAGTAATCATACGGTTTTTCTCGTTCTATTTAGAATTAATTGCACTCGCCGAAGCGGATTGCGAAATTCCAATACTAACTGTTGTAATTGCAGGAATACAGAAAATTATATAATACAAAATTCTTCTGCCCAAGATGACTGACTTACTGACTGACACATCCTCAATAAACTATTCACACTGAAGGTGTCGTATTATACTATTCAGAATTTTATTTGTCTTCGGATAACGATAAATTCGCCGTGAACCGTTGTGTGTTTTGAATAGGTATGACAGGTGAATTTTAAATCTCTTTGCACTAATCTTTACGGGAACGCAATTTAAATTTCAAAGGTTTGAAAGTTAGCTAAGGAAGGTGCCCACTAACCACAAATGTTTTTCAGCCAGATTAGGACCATGCGGAAAAAGTAGATCTTTGCAAGGCTATCGGAATCCGCAAAGAAAAATGAGGGTAGTCACCCATTTTTTCGAGATAAAGAGCCTTGAATCTCAACTGCTGACGTCCACATTTTTCTGGAAAATGAAGGAAAGGATTATAAGAAAGAAAACGCAAACTGCGGTGATAAACATGGCAATAAAACGCATGTTTGAAAATAAGGTTCAGTCCCAACAACTAGCCTTATACACAACTTTTGGAAGTTGGGAACGGTTGATCCTATCTTTGTAGGGAAATAACACTTGATGAGCCTTAGTTGCTGGGACTGCCAGGATTTCTATATTGGAAAAACAAAGCGTAGATTGCATGACAGTAAAATTGAGCATGTAAAAGCGTTCACGAGCAGCTATCATGCTTCTGCTATTGCTGACCACGTCACGTCAACTGGTTACAACTTAAAATGGGACCACTTTGAAATACACAGTGCAAGATAAAGGAGACTCTACTAATAAGGGAATTGAAACCCACCCTAAATGATACCGTTAGTAGTGAAAAGCTTTATCTTTATTAGTTCCATCTTTTATTTGCAAATTTTTCTCCACTTCTGTCATTGTCATGATTGTTAATTAGTTACTTATTTTAAATTTAAATTTAGTTGTTAGTTCTATTCCTAACAGTCACTCCTGATGATGTATGTCGAAACATTCGAAACGTCAAGTAAATTGTGAACTTTGTTTTCCAACATGCGTTTTATTGCCATGTTTATCACCGCATTTTGCGTTTTATTTCTTATAAGGCTACGATGGCCAAAGAAAAACAGTATTTACGAAGGAAAGGATATTTCTTCACAAATTTCCTTAGAATTCGCTTTTATATAAACATGATCTTATGACTAATTGATAAAAGGTAACGTAAAAATCATTTTTGGTATACTTTTAGCGTCTCTGAAAGCCTTCCTTTAGTTCCGCTGAAATACTTTCTAAATAGCTTTTCACAACCAGAAACTAATCTCGACTTGGAAAGGCTTGACACTTCCATTTCATAACATAAATGTAGGGGTAACCACGCGTTTATTAAAGTTATGTTACGGGGCCCGTTCCATTTTTTCGTTCACCTCCTCTGTAAGTAAAACATTTGGGTCTCTTGCACCTGTTTTGCGCGCGCACAACGCCATCTCGACGTATAATTTTTGACAGATAACGGGTAGTTTTTCAGCTGGAAGCCGTGAACAGATAGTGATTAGCGATACGCTGTTTTTCTGGTATTCCCTGGTTTTAGTACAGGCTCATAAGCTTAATTTGGTCACATTAGGAAAATGTTTCTTTCATTTTAGTCGCGTACTTTTTAGGGTAGTTGATAACGTCAAGTTCAAACCTAGCGCGCCATGCCTTGCGTGATACGCAGCAGGTGTGCCCATCATGAACAACAGTAGGCACCGTCCTGTAAAATGCGTATTTCATTTTCCGTGATACTTAGGCCCTAGTTATATGGTCTCGGGTACCCGAGACACCCCGCCCCCTGAGACAACTTTAGCGAGCGTTTATATGTGAAAACGGTTTCCTTAAAGGTCGAGTCGAAGTTGAGCGTGCATGATTTTCATAACCCTTATTGAATAATCAAATGTGCAGATGTCCCTTTTTCTTTTTCCCTCGGTCATTCGATCACACTGGACTTTACGAAGTTAATTTTCACTTCTTTAATACAAATTTCTGCTTTAAACCCTTAATCTAATCATTTCGTGACCCTCGCCTCCCCGCCGGTTGTCCCGGTTAGGCGAGCCAATTAAAATGTTTATATGAAGAAAAGTTGTCCGGCTTGCCAGCGTTACCCTAACTGCCGAGACTACTCGAGGACATTCATATAAAGGGATGTTTGAATTTTACAACGACACCAGGAAATTTTAGCTCGCACAGGGTAACTCGACGGGAGGGTTGTCTCGGTTACCTGAGATCATATTAATGAGGCTTAATTGATCTCCCCTCAAACTGTAAGAAATTTGGAGAGGGCGAGAAAACACGCGTTATCCCTTATAAATAATCCATGAATGCGATTTCTTCAGTCGAACGCTTGTAAACCCTCCATTAGAATTCCTCGAAAGAAATGCCCAATTTCATTAATTTGAATCTGTCTGGTGTGAATAGCTAATAATAAATTTTCCAGGGTTAAAATCTCCAGCATACAGCCTACGGGGAATTTCCGTCTGCGACGAAGACTTATACGGAGACCTCGCCGGATTCCCAAAAGAGGTTTTCTTTTTTCACCTTCTGCAGATTTCAAGGGAAAAGCTCTGGTAGCGAGGTTGAAAATATCGTTGTCTCTGGGTTGTCAGTGTTTGGACAATTTTAAACGCAGGAGTATTATTTTTTGTTTCAATATTGATAACGCCTAATTCACGGGAACTTTTAGAACACATTTAATTAAAAAAAATTTGAATGACAATTGAAGGAATTCAGTTTAGCGCGTGGGTCGCTTTTGTTTTAATTGAAAAATGCTCTAAGCCGTAACTTCAGGACTCATGCAATAATTTGGGGCGGTATTCAGAAAATGTATTGCGATCCCAAGGTCTCCAAATTGGCTTTAAGGTAAGGAAAGTCTGGATTTTTGCGAATTTTTAGAAGAAGTAATTCTCTTTGAATTCTATTATACGTGAGAGGCAAACGTATTCAAAGTGCTTTATTAATGGATGATCATCATGAGGAGAAACTAAATATTGTTTTGCTTTCAACAGGGCATTGGGCTTGTAAACTTTTCAGTTTCGGGCACAGAACTCAGTTCGTATTTCTACTCAGTACGTATTTTCTACTCAAATCTTTCATTGTGAAAGTCAACTTCAGTCTTACATCAGGACTGAGGTAACGGAGCTCTTTTAAAAATTAATAAACCAATGTAGATACAAAACTGTTTGCAAAACATCGAGTCACGTTTGTAAATTTATTGCTGTCAGTTTTCTTATCGAAGAATATTAAATTGAATTATTCTCTAAAATACTCAAATTAGATATCATCGTCAGATCGTCACCATCATTCTGTTTTATTCGTCACGCCATAGATATTTTTCCCTGTGAAATGTTTTAATGAGCCAATTACCCTTAGAGGGTAATGGTAAACGGTAAGCTGAAAACTGTTTCTCACAAGGCAACTCGTCATCTTGATTACTTTAGGTTGATGATTTCCTAGAATAATTGCCTTGACTATATGATGATCAACCGGCTTCGCTTTTTACACAGAAACAAGCGGTTCGCTTAAATTCACAGAGTTATTTTTTAAGCGACATTTCCGACGCCTGTATTTGAGTAACTGCGTTTAATATTTCATCCTTAATTTAACCTGCAAGTCATCGAGAATCAATAGCTTTTTTAATTAGATATTTTTATATTTATAGTGATTAAAATACTCAGAAGAAAACCTTTTTATATAGCTTGTGTTTTTGTTAATGTTTTCAGTTTTGATGACCACAACTGTGGACTTGCTCAGTAGCCAGTTACGACTCCATTTCATTCCCAGTGAAGATATAAAAAAAATTAGGCAAAATACAAAAGCATTTATGAGTTGTGCTGGGTCATGAGTTTCACTCGGTCAGTGCTGTCGGCGAAATAAGATCTGAGTTGGGAAGTAGGGATGACGCAGTGGTGAGAGAGCTCGCCTTTCACCATTGTGGCCTGGGTTCGAATCCGGCCTGGTGCCACATGTGGGTGGAGTTTATTGGTTCTTCCTTGCTCCGAGGGTTTTTTCACAACCTCGTTCCCGGGAAAAGTCCCTGGGAACGAGGTTGGATTTTTCACCGGGTTCGCCGGTTTTCCTCGCTCCACAAAAACCCCACATCTCCAAATTTCCATTCGACCAGGATAGTGGACCTGCGCATGAAAACCGGCAAAGGCTGATGTGGCTTTGTGTAATTTCTTTTGTTTATTTTATTTATTATTTAGCTTCAATATGAAATTCGTTGATATGTTTTTTTAAACACAAGCTCTTTCTTACGGGAATCGTACTCACTGAAGTTTTTACTTTGCACCACAGGCAAGCTTATTACAACATGGATCCGACATCTTGGCACTGGTACGGGATAACACTCCTTGTGCTTTTCCATGTTCCGTACGCACAGCCATCTTGCCACGGGAACGGCTTTCTCCCCGGCGGGTTTTACTTCGCAACAGGAAAAGACATGGTTGATAATCACATGCTAGCTGGCTACGTTTTTGAAACGTTAACAGTTTCAATGCCGGTGGAGTGTTTTAGAAAATGCCAGGCCAACTGCCGGTGCATCTCATTTAATTACATAACAACCGGCAGCCAGGACAACTGCGAGCTGAATGAAGAAAACAAATATCTGAAGCCCAGTGCCTTGAGACGTCGAGTAGGAGGTCAATATTACGATCTCATTATCGAGTACAATGTGAGGGTAAGTGAAACGAAAATTGTGGAAAAAACTGGGAAATGCAATTGGGAAGTCACATCAGAAGCACACGGCTACAGAACATGACTTAAAAACGTTGGGGTGGGGGGTGACATCCAACTTTGCGAGAGAAAATGGAGAAGAAAAATATTTAACAATTAGTCACTCGCGCTTTTTGGATATGAATTATGAAATGGCAAGTGTGTAGTGTGACACAAGTGCGAGTGGAATGATTGTCTTATTAACGACGCCCCAAAATATGGAATACTGTACTACAATAAGAAAACGCCCCAAGAAACCACACGTCCGCTGCTGATAACCCATGAGGGCTAAGCCAATGAACACTCTACAATTGTTTTATCCAATGATACAGTTTTTAATAAACTGTGTTAGATTACAGATGGTTAGAAAACTGTGTATCACCTCTTTCTAAGAAGCCGAGACACCGTGCAATTTTCTATTAGTAACATATATTGTTAACTCTTGTTAGAAAACGTTTCCTCTCGCAAACAACAAAGTTGTTTTGAGTAAACCAATGAAGACCGAAACTAGATTTGAAATTTTTAAGCTCTCAAAAAGTTAAGTCTGCATACGAGCCTAAGTGGCCCATCAGGCCGGAGCTTATCCCGGTTTCTGTTTTTTTAGGCGACTAGGAATATTGCTACTCCCCCCTGGATGGGATGGTAGTTCATCGCAGGGTTACCCCCAGCATTAAATTTGCCGGTACCTATTTATACACCTGGGTGGAGAGAGGCACTGTGAGAGGCAAGTGCCTTGCCCAAGAACACAACACAATGTCCCCGGTCAGGGCTCGAACCCGGACCGCTCGATCCGGAGTCGAACTCCCTAACCATGAGGCCACCGCGCCTCCCACATTTACGCTCTGCCTCAGAAAAAAAGATTTAATTAACTTTTCTCACTTGATTAAACAGAAAGGAAGTCAGCAAACAACATGCTACAATGGCTGCTGTCATTATCAGCCTTGTCTCAACGGGGCAACATGCAGCGAGGACTGCGACGACAATAGAAAAAGGATGCAGTGCGCATGCGTACCAGGTTATACAGGATTTCGGTGTGAAACAGGTTGGATTAAATACGACGCTAGAACAAAAACCTGTCCAACCAAGACAGGATCCCCTACATAAGCCTTGTTGACATGGTAACCCCTCTCGAGTTATTTTTAGGGAATGGGTTCCAGTTCTCCAGCGCCAAAGTTACACCGCGCTTTGCGTGGATCCGGGTTTCGCGGAGGATGAAAATTCGTGAAAGGCCGCTTGGGCTGTCCACACGATCATAATTTGCGTCACATGACTGGCTATTTCTGGACTCTCCTGGGATTTCTGAAGCCGGGAGTGACCTAAAGTTAGCTTAAAAAGGGTTTCCTTTCGGCTGTAGACTGTATGGGGGATTAAGTTCCGCACCCTTCACGCTCTCTCGGTTCCAGCATAGCCGAACCCATCTAAGAAGTACTCGCTATTGTTCACAGAGAACTTGGAGAACGTTATTTTATCTCCTCATTATGACCTTTTTTCATTTATTTTTTTAAGTCAGAATACTGCCATGATGTGACTTTTTACATAGTTAATAGAGGGACCCTTCTATTAACTATGCTTTTTATTACAATTGAGAATATTGATCTGTTTTACGGCTCTTGTTTTGAAATAAGTGCTTGAAAATAGTTTTTTTCTAATTAATGGAAATGAATTTGCAAATAGGAATTTGCTTGGAATATGTTAAAAAATGATGATGATGATGATGATTATTATTATTATTATCATTATTATCATTATTACTATTATTATTATTATTATTATCATTATTATCATCATCATCATTATTTTTATTATTATCTCGAGTTGACCATGATATGGGGATCACCGAACCCATTTGTGAATTCAAATGCCAAGCGAAAATTTAAAAATAGAGTTTTTTAATGGTTACGCTATTCAGTGCTATGGTAACCTGTGACGTCAATAAAATCATCATTGTTTTTCCATCAATCAGAATGAATTGGTCAAAGCACATGTGTGGTAGTGTGTTGTGAGCCACCTTAAATCTTCTTTCTTTTACTTTTAGACATTGACGAATGTGCCAGTCAACCTTGTGTTCACGGAACATGTAACAACCTGTTGAACCAGTACAGGTGCAGTTGTGAACCCGGTTACACTGGAACGAATTGCGATGAAGGTAACTGTTACATTGAATTATTATACGGAAATAACCAAGCCCCTTAAAAGGGTAAAATTTTATTTGTGTATGCTACCTTTAATGTCTGATGTGATGAAGCGGAGTTTTGAAAAACGCGAAAGTGAGTTCTCTGAATTGCACCAATTATAAGACAGTTTGTATAGAAAACTGATCTGTTCGAGAAAACACTAAGGGATTAATTGTACCCGTGAACAGATCGGAGTTTTTAGTAATTTTTAGTAATAGTGATTGAATATTTTAGTTTTGTAACTTTGTTTTCTCAACACTTTTCGCCAGAGTTCTCCATAAAATAATTTAATTTTTTTCGCAAACGAGCCACAAAGACGACCATGTCTCAGGTTTGCGACATGAAGTCGAATTTTTTTGGCTCGAAAGATGTCAAAACTCTTGACGCGTGAGCGAATTTTTGATAGATGATCCGCAGGAATGGAACCCGGAGAAACGGAAGTGCGCGTCGAAACGGTCAAAGCGTTATTTTACCGACAAAACGCGCACACAAACGTAGCTAAACGTATTTTGGCGTTTTTGTTTACCGCTGCTTCTTCATAAAAAGCTTTTTGTTGATCTGAGACGGAAAACCTGGAATTTTTATCCCACTCCATTGCTCAAATGTGACCGATACAATTAAAATTTCATTGTTCAGCTATCGATACAATTTGGGATAAATTGATCCGCTAAGCTTTACCATGTCTGGTCAAAGCAATCTTGCTCCTTAAGGAATATTGCTTAGTTTTGTTGTTGTGTTTTTTTTTTCAGTTAAATGGATTAAAATGAACACGTCACCGGTTTGTTTTGGTTCCCATGGCAGTTCATACGGGAATTTTACGATTCCGGAAACTGGTCACGTGATCACCTTCAAACTTGTGTACCTCTCTGGGTATGTAAACTGCCGAGTCAGCGATCCTCAGTATCGGTCAAAATGGGGCTGCTCATTCCTCGCATCTCCAAACAACCTGGCAGTGTTTATCACTGACTCCCTACGGCAGAGGATTTTGCCAACAGACGAGGCTTCGTTTCTTGGAGGTTTTGGGTGCCATGCCAGTACCATGTACGGGCTTCCTGGATTTACCTCAGAGTCGCCTGAGTTGGGCTTTCATAATTTTTCTGTTCCTTTAGCTGTGAGTGTAGGTCAAGAGTTGGAAATATGGTACACGGAAGATCTGTATAGCTGCTTTGATGGCGATAATGACGGGGTTACATGTACGGACGTGTTCGGATTGTATGTGTGATAGACCTCGCTGAGAGGACTTGCCGGGGCGGGGGGAGATTCACACTTATGTCAATAAACCTCAATTCTCATTTATCAGCAGTCTTGACCAAAGACGATGTATTATGGGCCGCGACTGCGTTTTGAATCGTTTTTACTGCTTTTAAAATTGTGTTTATATATAGTTACCTTTAGGCCAAAAGGGTTTGTGAGATTTCCCTTTGTTCTCGCTCTATTTACGCGAAAGCCAGGAAACCAGCATTTAACAGACAGAGATAACCTTCGAAAAATGTTTTCCCCGCCCCCCCCCCCCCCCCCCCCGAACAGTGTTAAAATCCTTTGAGTGCAGAATGTTTGTGACACATCTATTACTCCTGACAACCATCATTGTCCAGGGGAGGGGAGGAAGGGGGGATAGATTAAAATGCTATGTCTGGAAAAATGAGAACGTTTCCGTCAGGATTTTAGAGTCAGTGCCGCTCCCTTTTTTTTCCCTATATGTGTATGTATGCTTGTTAACAAGTAATAAACGCATTATACTGAAGTTTTACAAAGACTGAAGTTTTAGAAACAGTTATCTCAGCTAGAGCCAGTTTCCAGTAATATAAAAATCAACGCGCGAATCTGACAGTTCTATTTTGAAAAATGCAAGCAGATAATTATGCAGTTTGGAGAACTGAATGTTTGCGCTTTTCAATTTTATTTTAGACA
>Ga0126337_10000227_pt1 | contig 24862 bp, 13 predicted proteins | sample DipCmetagenome_FD_92527 | JGI IMG/M metagenome (GOLD analysis project Ga0126337, IMG submission 92527) | Coral microbial communities from La Bocana,Puerto Morelos, Mexico - Diploria C A metagenome | ecosystem: Host-associated > Invertebrates > Cnidaria > Coral | place: La Bocana,Puerto Morelos...
TCAAAATAAACAAGGACAATTCCCTCAAAATAAACAAGAACAATTCCCTCAAAATAAACAAGGACAATTCCCTCAAAATAAACAAGGACAATTCCCTCAAAATAAACAAGGACAATTCCCTCAGATTTTAATAAATGGAAGCATTTAAATTCACCGAATTTGCTGTACTCCTCGAATGGCCGGGAGCCTTTTCGCAGAATAAGAAATCAGAGACGGATCCAACGCAAAGGTGACCTCACATGGCTTGCTCACCTGCGTACTGCGCCCTCGTCAACTATCACTCAAGGAAATCGAGAACGAATAATCTAATTAGTGTAATCTAATTAGTGTAATAGAATAATCTAATTCTAAATATAAATCAGTAAAATTTCGTCGCCTGAAAAGCCTGTGAAATTTTAATTCACTTTTGTCCAAGTTCTGATGGCCTCTTTCTGTTCTGAGTACAGGTCGCTCTAGCTTGGGGCATCAAGCGTGAAACTCCAGTCCTGCCTAAGGCTGTGTCTGCAAATCACATTAAAGAGAATCTTGAAGCACTTCATATAATACTAGACGAAGATGACATGAAGGCGATTGAAAACATTGGAATACATCACCGATATCATAGGCAGACGTGGATGTACAAGCCAGAGGAAATTCCGGAAAATTACTGGGACGGCGAAGACTGATTGACTGTCGAACAACAGTTCCTTGTTTTAACATTGTTAACGGATTACAATGCATTCTTTTTATCCTAACCGACTCCTTGAAAATAGTTTCCGACAACTGATAACGTACAAGTCACGGTATTAGTGACATGAACACTGCCGGCGCCCACTTCAGTCTTAACAAGGAGAGGAGATCTTTGACGGAGGTTTCTAGCATCAACTTTATAGCATTTTTCCATAAGCTAGTATCCCTCACGAAAGAGAAAGAGTTTCACGTGATTGAAGTGTGCTTGCTCGCTTATGGATTTTTTTTTTTGAAATCCCTGTCCTGTTTAGTCTTATAATACCTCCAGTCTGGAAAAAGTGCACCTTAATAGTCAACTATAGGGAGGAACCCCCTTAGCTTGGTGCAACACAGTACTAACGTCACTACAAACTGTAGTGTAAAAAAGTAAAATAACAATAATTGTTATAATCAAGTTTAGAGGAGATAAAAGTGTATAGTATTTAGAGGTAATTGTTTGTGCTAATCTCACCAGCATTGCAGTAATTTTTCAAAACGACTGCAGATATGTCTCTTCTAATAGATTTTTGCATTCAAGCATTCTCTTCTGCATAATTATTTCAAGTTAAAATTGGACTCCTCAAGGAGAGAAAGCGAGTCGAAAATATCTACGAGCTAAATATCCCCAACTGCTTAACACAATCTCACTTTCTGGCTTTGTCTTCAAGGGTGTCTTGTATCAATTCGTTGACCTAGCCGACCGTGCTGTTGTGACCGATTCGTGCCCACAGCCATAAGACTCTTCCAGCTTGCACCTGAACTTGCGAGCAAAAGCCGATAGGCCAAAAACATTTACGAAAGACATACACATGAAACCAAAATGGCCAACTTCAATCTTGACATACTCGTTCTAGGCTGTCCATTCACCGGGCTTGTACGCCTTTCTAGTCCCCCCTTGTCAAAAAACCTTCCTGAAGACGACGGAACCGTCCTGGACAAAAACAGTTCACAGGTGTCAACATATTCAGAGAGTTGTATTACCAAACAATTATCGTAAAGCCATCAATTCCATTCTATGCTTCTGGTTAGAACACATTAATGCTCTCGAATCAATATATTGTTTTCTATTATTCTGAACAGTTTATTGCGGCAGTGTGTCCCTATATTTTCTACGAGCCGTACAGTTCTCATTCGACTTGCTATACGGGGCTTTGTTTTTTATTATAAATTAATGCTATTTTCTTAAGACGCTGCTGTCTGATTTCGAAGCGTAAAGAACATACATTTGGCACATTTGGTCAGATCAATAAGTTGCAGGGCAAACATTAAGTCCTTCCTTAAGCGTTCGAAATGCTTGTTCAGGTTTAAATCTTTCAAATCGAAGCAATGCGAAAATATATTAAGCTCAAACGACTGACATCCATGTGTATAATAACTAAACAAGAGGTTATTTTGATGGTTCTTTACTAATATACATCAGTCCACCTAACGTGCACTGCAAAACAAAATGAATATATTGCACTGTGTTCTAAAGTCGACGAAGTACGAAAAGCAAAAACCCGTATCTCGTATATCGCAGCTTTAGTAAAGGCCCGGGGGAGGGGTACTCCCAGAAAAATTTGGTAGGGGTGTGTGGCCCGCTTCCCAAAACCCTTACCCTATTTATGATCAAAATCTGTGATTTTCCCTACCCTATTTATGACCTGACCAAAAATGTGATACCCTATTTATGATCTGACTCTTACATCATTAGGGGAAGAGCTTTTGTTGCTGGCTTTATCTACGTAGCATGCGTGGCAGGCGTTAAACGCGGTAGAGGAAGGCAAAGCGCGATTGGGAGAAGGGGAGTGCGATGAAGAAGTAGCTTCTTCTTAAAAAAAAAAAAACGAATTGAAGACTAGGGTGCAAAACTCGATACCCTATTTATGACCAAAATGGCGGCAAAATGGCTAAAATCAGTACCCAATTTATGACCAAAAGGGCTTAAAAACCATATCCTTTGGGGCCGCACATACCTATATAGCCCATATAAGGGAGTACCCCCCCCCGGGAGTAAAGGTACGATACGAAAACTCTCAACTTGGCTGATGTCTCGAGTTTCTCATCTTGCGTGCTCAGCTTATTGTTGCGAATAACAGCGAGCGGGCCTACTTTTTGAGCAACAAAATTTGACTTTGCTGCTCGTTCATCCAACTCCCAGATTGTCACGCATAAAATTTGCTCATATTTCGACATGTTATTGAGGGTTTGTGTATCTTGTTCGAATCTTGTGAAGCAGCATGAAGCCTTCCATGTTGCGACAAACCATGAATCCGGATAGAAAAACAACAGGAGCTACCATTGGCTACAGTGTAATTACCTGTAGCCAATAACAACTTGCGTTACAATTTGCGACTACCATGAAGAAAATAAAAACATTCGACCTAATTTCTAACACTGATTGTTTCGCATACGCGTAATTAAGAAGTATCGAACTTAACTCGTTATGACTCAGTGCTACGATTAAATTTCACTATTTGATTACACACTCAAAGATCACAAGTGCATTATATTCCTAGATCACAAGACGGTTACTTGCTGTTCCTTTCTGGTAGACACTACAGTGCCACGGATCAATGGTAAGCGAGCAGATGGCAAATAATCATACTTTCCTACAAGTGATTTTGTATCTTTCAAGATCCTTTTCAGATTCATCCATTGTGAATTCAATTGCCTGCTGCTATTGAGGGAGGTTAGCGTTTCGGTCTGGTACATTTAAAGACTTGGAAACAGATCGAGTCGATCATTGAAATAATAACTCGTCAGTATACAACAATGATCAATATATCATGTCTTCATATCTTTTCCCGCAGTTCAAATATGTGTTCTCTCATATATTCACTTGTAAAATGGTGTGTAATATAATCATGATTTCTTTGGTTAGGCGGCTGCCGATGTTAAGCTTAATACTGGAGCACTTATGCCTTCTATCGCTTTGGGGTAAGTCTAGCTGATTTAGTTGTTGTTCGGTACATTATATTACATGTATAACCCAAAGAATTGGAGTTTTCTTAATTAAAGTATTTATTTTAATTGCTAATAATCAGACAGTTCCGCGACAGAAAGATCCGCTGCACGATCCCGTAATGACAGGGGGATACACAACAGAGTCCGCAAAACAAACTTATTTATTTCACTGGCTAAACAGGGACAATGGAAAACTACAACATGGCTGTCCAGCTCTGTCACGTGTCCCGCGAGGCGGGAACTGGACCAGTACTTCGTGTACGCATACGCGTTACAGATCATTCTTAGTGAGTTAGTAACTGAGCGTGACACAGAAAAGTCAGTAGGAAGATTGCACTGAGCTCGGTGTCCTTCGAAGCCGCTTAGCCTGCAGTCACGCAACGCCCCCTGTTCCCGTTCATTCGTGGGGACAGGGATCGTTGTGATACTCCGGCTTGAACAACCAAAACGTTTACCTTAGAGCCACCGCCGTATATACGCAGGTATATATGCGTAAGAGTTACAAACAAAACTATGAAAGGCTAACTATGACAAGTATCAGTTTGATTAACTTTTGGCATTTATAAGAACCTGGCTAGCTACGGAGGGAGAGCTTCGTAAAGCTGTCAGGCTCGCACTGCAGTATGGGTACAGGCACATTGACGGTGCGCATTTGTACGGAAATGAAGAACAAATTGGCGAAGCCCTGGCGGAGGTCTTTAGAGAAGGAAATTTGCAAAGGAAAGATGTCTTCATCACGTCAAAACTCTGGTAGGTATTCGGTAGTGCTAGTGAGGTATCCGAGGGGTCGAAACCAGGTCGGCTTGAGAACCAGAGATATCTCAACATATTTCTGAGCAGTTTTCCCGTCGTTTTGTGTCGGTAGACATAAATACAAACGACTACCACAATGACTCTCTCCACCCTGGAGAGTAGAACTGTCGGCGCTTTCTGTCTGTAGCATAAAGCCACGCTGGAGTCTTTATAAGGAATTTGTATAGTTATCATAATAAGATACATTCATATATTTGTATATATGTCTGGATTTACAGTGTTAACTAATTAAAGCGCTTTTTTTGTCTGTAAAGTAGATGATACAAAAATTAAAAGGAATTTCTTTTTTACCTCCACTTTCTTATCTTCCTTTTAATTCTTGCCCGCCCCTCTATTTTTTAGGGTTTAGAGTCATTTTTTAGGCTTTTGCGAGTTGTGAAATCAAAGTGCATATGGCTGTTTTGGCGCAAAGTCTTAACACGGTTTTAATAAATTCAGTCATACTTATATTTTAATTAAAATGGCCAAGACGTGCTTGCAGGGAATCATGGTTAAATATGCATCAAAGCAAGTATCCAGTTCAAGATGATAAATACAACTGAACTACCATGAACTACGCATCTTATACAGGGAATCGGCCATCGTAATTACCATCAGTTGAAGGTTTATGACTCAGTTGTTCAAGTTACAATTCCTTATATGAAAACCACGCAATTTAAAAGGTACCTTAACTTTTCCCGCGCTCTCAACCAGTTGCATATTGATGCCGCGACTTCTGATTGGTCCTTTGCTGTCTTGGCTGTAACGTGACTGGAAAAGTAGCTTTGGCTTTAAGAAGTGTTTAGTAGTAACCGCCGTTTAGTAGTAACCACAACTTATGTGTTAAAGCTCTGTTTATCTTGAATTTATTTTTACCGAAGGAGCAACTGCCATGCGCCTGAGGATGTGTTGCCAGCTTGCAAAGAGACACTGAAAAATCTCCAGTTAGACTATTTGGACTTGTACTTGGTAAAAAGACATACGTATCAGTTGTATCGTTTTATGTGCAATATTTTCGCTGTCATTGAAGTAATTACATACTTTCTACTGTAACTCAGATCAAAATTATATTCAGATTAATGCAATTATAATTAATTTTACCGTAACCGATACGTTTTTCACTGCACTACGAATATCGACATTGTTAATAACAACTTTTTTGTTTCTGTCCCTTCTCCTTCAAGATTATAATTTTCTATCAGCTCTAGCAGGACAGGAAGATTTTTCTGATTTATTCTTAAACAAAATAACACAAACTGCGGTAATAAACATGTTCCAACGTATTTTAAAACTGGAATACAATGTTTGTTGCTGCTGTTTGTGTTATAGTTTTAGATGGATTAAGAGTTAATATGATTTTTTTCTCGCTTGTATCTAGATACATCTGCCTTGGGCATTCAAGAAAAACGCATTTTTTCCCAGATGCGTTGCCGATGGTGTGATTGGGTATTCCGCTGAAGGCATAGCAAGTACCTGGAAGGTACTAACTAAAGCTTTTTCCCATTATCTCTCCAATGACACGGCCGGGACAGGCGTCCTCGCCGTGTCCGCCATTTTGGAGAGACCATGGGAACGAGACTGGGTCTCACCTAGGACTATCCCTTTACTCATTTGCATCCGACAATATAATCCAGCATGTAAGTGAGGCAATCTCGGGCTATTTTGTCGTTTTAGCCCGAAATTGCCTCGTACACACGTTGGATTCAATTGTAATGCAAATGCAGGAAAAAACTAACCTTGAAAAGGGCTATTAAGCAGACCTAGAAAACAGCTCCCTGTCCACGACACGCCTTACTTCTTTAGTATCTTGAGAGGCATGACTAACAGACATTTGTGATAACGTAAACTACGCGCGCTGTGATTGTTCAATTTAGCAGGTCGTATTCCACTACAGTCGAACCTCCGGTTGCGATCACCTCTCGTAAGCGACCAAATACCAAAAGTTTGCAAGTCAAATCACGATATTTTGAACCACTTGTAAGCGACCACCCCTTGTAAGTGACTGCGACCACTTTTATAGCTAAAAGTCTGAAATTTTCCTTGGTTTTTAACCTCCTGTAAGCGACCAGTTGACAAATAATGGAGCGATGAATGGATAATAAGGTGTGGTAACATCGTATTTCTGGCTAGTACACGAAATGGAAATTTCTCAAAGGGAAGAATCGGATTTTTTTTCTCGAAATTGACTTTTACATGAACAAAACACTGCATCAGGACTGGCGCAGAGTCTCGGCAGTTATATTCTATTAAGGTCTAAGCTCTCGTAAGCGACCACCTCCCTTAAGCGACCACCTCCATTTGATAGTTTGCGTGGTCACTTACGAGAGGTTCGACTGTATACGGCCCGCCAAAAATTTAAAGCTGTTTTTGTTGCTAAAAGTTTTCGTGATTTATCGCCAAGTGTTCTTAATTTTTATAGTTTTACTTTGTAAAACTGTGTAAGAAAACGTGCGAATCACTATCTGTGTCAAACATGACAACTGCTGCAAACTACAGCCCCTCTTTTTTTTCGGTCCCCACCCCCTACATTGTCAAGTCTCTCGTTTTGCGGGCGCGTTCAGCGGTCGAATTAAATTACGAGAAAATAGAGGGATGAGGCAGCTTAGTATTGGTGTTTGAAAATTTCACCACCTTATAAAGAGCCACAAACCTCACTCAAAATTCATTAGCGCCGTTGTGTGGTATATATCTGTAACTGAAATGATTTACACACATCTGGAAGTGCAAGCATCGTTGAATTGCTATTTTAGACTTCAACAATTTTTTAACCAGTTGTATTGATGGTGTTCTTTCTTATAAACCTTCCTTTACTACAGGCCATGGAACAACTTGTTGACAACGGTCTCTGCAAGGCCATTGGAATCTCAAACTTCACCATTAAGAAGACTCAAGCTCTTCTGGAAACTGCCAGGATAGTGCCAGCTTGTAATCAAGGTATGTTCCTGGTTTCAAACTGATTGTGGCGTGCTAGGATCCTAACTGATGACCTTTGTTTTCCTTCACCATAAATTGTAAGAACTTTGCGTTCAATCCGGCACAAATAAAACATGTTTTAGTGCCCAAGTTGTGTAATCGAGAGTCTCGACCAAAGTCTGTGGCTTTTCAGTCTCACAGTTGCCGATCCCTTTGTGCTTCATCTTTTGATCTTGACATCAAACTGCTGCTTTGTCGTTTTGCGTTGTCGTCGTAGTAATCAGGTCTTTACGCATAATGCTCAAATTTTTCACTGTTCAGTTTGCTTTTGCTCAAAAAATCTCACTATTATGCTCCAAAGGCGTCGCTGTTACGCTCACCTAAAAAGATAATATTCACCTACAACGCTTACTATATAAAAGAACGAAGGACGTCTCAATTTAATTCCCCATTGCTTTATTTAGTTTGGGTATTGCAAATTGTGTTTTCTAGCATCAGTGAAAAAATTCGCTTCTAGTTGATGGAGCAGAAGAGAGACTGATGCCCAGATTTCTCTTGGCCTGCTCAAGGCCCCCATCCGTGATCCACGGTTTTTGTTTCTATTATTCCGTCATGATTTGTTTACCTCGATATTATGTTCAAAATGATGCCGGCAGCCGTATAACAATAAAATAATGATCTGCAATCATATTGACCATAGATATAGTGTTTAAAATTATAAACAGTTTCAAAACTTTAGTGAAACAGAGAGTTGAATTCGCTGCAAAGTAAAAATATAATGTGGCCGACTTGTCAGCTAACTATAGAATGATGTATAAGTGTTCATGTTTGCGGTTCTTTATTTGACAGTGGAACTTCATCCTTATTTGCCTCAGGAACAGCTCATAACTTTCTCCAAAAGTAAAGGTACAAACAGAAGCTCAATGTAATTCTATGATGGTTCTCGTTCAGTGTCTGTTGTATTCTTTTTTCGCCTATGTTGTGTAATACGTGGACAATGATGCAAGTGGTGATTTCCTTTAAAGGTATTGTCGTGACAGCTTATACGCCGTTAGGATCTCCTTGCAGACCAGAGAGCATCTTTCCTGACAAGCCAACAGAGCCGATCATGTTAGAAAATCCAGTGCTGAAGGAAATTGCGAAGAAACATAACATTTCCACTGCTTTGGTAAGGATCAACGGCGTCTAAACACACTTACATATCGTGTATCAAGACCTGCTATTAACCAGTCCCCGTTTCCCCAAAGAGATTCTTAGTTGGACAAGAGTCTATGCATACCACCAACCAAGCTCTCGTTAGGTGTTTTGTAAATGCGTGCATTCGTTTATCTTTATTTTCCACTGATCACAAAGGTGTCATTGGGTGTTTTAAGGAGACAAAATTAGTTGTTGCACTGACGAAGAACGAACCACACTGAGATCTTTTTCTTGGTGTTTGAAACCCGTTGCTGTGGCTTAGATTCTGAATTCTAAACTCTCTTTCTGTTCTTTTTACAGGTCGCTCTAGCTTGGGGTATCAAGCGTGGAACTCCTGTCCTGCCTAAAGCTGTGTCTGAAAATCACATCAAAGAGAATTTTGAAGCACTTCATATAAAACTAGACGAAGATGACATGAAGGCGATTGAAAACATAGGAATACATCAACGATATTTTGCTCAGACATGGATGTATAAACCGGACGAAATTCCTGAAGACCACTGGGATAACGAAGACTGAAAAATTGCTTCATCAAACATTCATGTGCAGGCCAGAGGAAATTCTAGAACATTTCTGGAAATGCGAAGTAAAAACGATTGAGACAAAAGTAGTTTATATTTATGGTTAATTGTTGATTGTAAACGGTAAAAACAATGACGAGTGAAGCAACTGGCACTGAGTGCATGTTAATTCCTATTAAGACAGTAATAATCTGTTGAGCAAAAAATGTGAAGACATTTAATTTTTTCACAGATTCAATACGAATTTGAGCTTTCCTAAAACTTATTCACTATTTTATCTATTGTAATAGTATGGAACTTTTTATTCTAACCTTTGTGTATGAAGGAACAAATGCAGTAGGTAATCCTAAAATTAGCATCACACCAAGTACTAAAGGGTCGGCGAGGGAGTAAAATGTACTATTGGTATTAAACTTTATTACATAAAACCTAGTGGTATACCGACTTTTTAAGATTTGTTACACCGTAAAACAACTTGTGTAAGCATTCAAGACAAGAGAGAAAGACAAGACGTGTCAGACAAAGGCGAAAATAAAGCCGTTTTCGAATTTTTTTGTGAAAGTGTGCGTCTCTTTGATTAATTTTATTTCAAGCCATGAATTTCTTTTTCATTAACATCAATTTTTGTCATATAACAGACAGTTTAGGCCAAAAACCAACCTTGTTGAAAGTAATATTTCCCTACGCAGTGCAGGTAAAATCAGCCCTTATGTATTCTACTAAAAATCTAAGAGTATCGCTTTTCGTGCCCCCGTGTCAATAGAACGTATACCCCAGATTTAAAACGGCTTGTAATGATCATTGGACTCCTATTTTCTTTGAAAATGAACTTTAGTCTCGGATACTCGAATTTACACGTTTTCTCCACTCTTCGACTCGACTATTGACTTGGCTCGTTAGAACTTTCGACCGTCACTAGTCTTACTCGTCCTCGTGTTACAAAACATATGAACTGTTTTACAGATCACATGCTCGCATGGGAGTGAGACGATTTCAACACGGCTAAAAAGCTTAATGCAAATTCATGGTCATCATAAGAGTTGCTTTCAAAGCCAACCGCAGAGTAAAATATAAACGCATTCAGTTGCCGACCTTGGTCGGTCCCTATACTATGGGGAAAAACTGGGACCTTCGTTTTGAGTAGGGTTTCGGGCACAGTGTTTCCCGATACGATACGGCTCCGACCGGCAAATAATAAATATTATTTTTGAAACCATTCAATTTTTTGTTGGGCTAACATGGAAACATCCTCGGATTTTCTTCTTCCGAGGGCGATTCTCTTTTACATAAGCCTGGTGGCGAGGCTAGCTCCATTACTTATCAACGGCATCTAATTAGCAAGTTTTTTTCCACATGATCATGATATTTTGGAGAGTACGGTCGAGGTGTCGAAGAATTTTTCTATCGCTACTGCGGATGAAATTTGTCTGAACCAAGACTGCCACGTAAACAGACAGTTTTGTTTTCAGGATCTTCAATATCAGCAATGTACATAGCAGTGTGAATTTTAACTATCGGCGTGGGACACTCGAAGGATTTAATGGTTTTCCCTGTTTCTTGGGCAAGGCACTCTACTAGCTTCACTGCTGGGATAGTCACGATCGAATTCAAACCGCGCTATTGATAAACATTCTCACCACCCTATTCTGGCCATTGCAGATCGCTGTTAGTCCTTAGGGACCGCCATTAACCTATTCAAGCCATGTTTCCTCTTTTCGCGAAGCAACCACCGTCGGCAAAAAGCTTTCTCACCTTCCTCCCCTTCGGCGACGTTTCACAACTCATTGCCCGGGCAAGATTTTCTCCCATAACTTATCCGTAGCTCGGCATTGAGAGGCTATTGTCGCAGTGAAGAGGTATTACTGTTACAATGTTTCTTCCAACTAACGTATATAAATGAAAACAATTAAATGTAGGGGCTACGTATATACCTGGCGCGCGGTGAAATAACATCACGTCAGGTAGGGACGGGGAGGGCAGGACAATAGCGCCGACATAATAGGTCATTAGGCTCGAACGTTTTTATACTTTTTACCGCGCTTTTGTAGGGATTAGCTGACCAATCACAGCTCACAATAATATCGTAACAATTCCAGAATCTGAGGGCCCGAAGTTGATGCCCAAGGCCCTTGACGTGCTCAAAGAATCGCCAGTCTAAGCGCTTAACGACACCAATTTTATTACGTTTGTTTTGAACAAATATTTACGAACGTAATGAAGAAGTTAGACAGACTAACTAAAGAGCAATTCAAGATGAAAACCTAAAGTGAATATTTAGACTTATATTCGTTGTTTGCTCGTTGCTGGAATCCCATCTCATCTCTTGCTATTCTTCGCCATCCCACAGATCTTTAGGAACTTCCAGATTGCTGTTGGTGTAAGGCCAGTGCATCAAAAAGAATCTATGGCGGACGCCAATGTTCTTGATAGCCTCCATGTCCTCGTCGTCTAGCTTGACATTAAGTGCTTCCAGATTCTCTTTGATGTGATTTTCAGAGACAGCTTTAGGCAGGACTGAAATTCCACGCTTGATTCCCCAGGCTAGAGCGACCTGGAGGAAAAATAAACACCCCAAGTTGCAATGATTTCTTGAAAAAACGACGACTGAAGTTTTCAATATGCAACGACTGACGTCACCAAAACAGCTTTCAGTAAAGAGTAATATATGTCTGACTTTACGCGTTCCGCATTTTTTTAGCTTTTCATTATAAAACAAGAAAGTTCAAGGATTTGAACTTATTTTATAGATTGCATGGGGACTAGTAATACGGTGAAACTTTAAGCTTCTGAATTTGGACTCAGTGACCTTTCCTTCACTGACTCTGTAGAACTTAATGAATTTAGATAATGATAATTGTGATATTATAAAATAAGAAATTGTTTATTTTAGTTTATATAATCAGAACAAAGGAGTAGTGCTGAATAAGAAAGACTAAAAGTGGAAAACTTCATTTCATCTTGTTTTGATTTACCCAATATTCCTCTTTCAAATCAAACCAACGCAACTTGATTGCTCTATCATAACCTTATTATATATACGTAGGAAAATCACTATGTTCTAGTTTTAGTTTATAAAAGCGTTTGCAACACTGTATATGCATTTATGGGCATGCAAAGAAAGCTAGTTGTTGTTGTTGGAAAACACTTTTCATTTTTTTTTTTAGCTTTTAGCTTACCAGTGCGACAGTGGTGTTGTGTTTGTCGGCAATTTTCTTCAAAACTGGTTCATTCAACACTACAGGATCATCCTTACGAATCATCCCTTTTGGTCTGTCATTTGATCCAAGGGGAGAGTAACCTGCTACTACAATCCCTGAGATTAAGACATTGAGATCAAATAAGATATTTCGGTTATTGACTAAGCTAACTGCCTGGATATTGGCCAAGTTCTTTTTTTGTGTGTTAATGTGTCTAGACGGAGTTGAGCTCCTGAACTCGAAAAAAAAAGAAGAGGCCAATATCCAACCATCTTGACAGAAAAAGTGTGGTCCAAATTAAAGATATGACTTCGGGTTCCTTAATGCCCACTCACGGAACTAGCCTTATGAATAAAAAGAACTATTAGCAAGCTGTTTTTCTCCAATCAGCGCTATTTATTTTTAAAGGAAGCAAGACACATTTCCTTCATCGCCCTACAAATAAATTTTTTACTTTCTTATCCTCAAAAGGGAAATTTCTATTCAGTTAAAATTCAGCAGAAGAGCAGGAACGCGAAAGAGAGGGGCTCAATAGTCGAGAACGGGCCAAAAATTTAGCCGTTAGCCGTAAAAAATGTTAACCGTAAAAACATTTTAGCCACGAAAGAGAAAGTCCTAGGACGGTGATTAGATTTTTGTTACCGTGAAGAAAATAAGCCGCCACGTACCCCATTGAAATCCTAACGATAATGCTGCCCATTCAAAGACCTCTTGAAGCATCCGCAAGAGAGAGGGATTATGGAGCAAACACGTGTTAATTACGGCTCTGTTAAATTTTCATTTTGACTACAAAATATAAATTTTAAAGTTTCGAGATTATTACCTTTGCTGTCACAGTACTTTTTCAACTCTTCTTGGCGAAAATACGGATGGCATTCCACTGCAAAATTAAAAAGATCTTTTAAAGACTAACCCCACTTTTAGCTAAGATTGAACAAATCGATAAAAATAATTTAAAAAATGACCTTGGTTACAAGCTGGCATTATTTTGGCAGTTTTCAGAAGATCTTCTGTTTTCTTGATGGTGTAATTTGAAATGCCAATGGCCTTACACAGACCTTTCTCGACGAGTTGCTCCAAGGCCTGGCAAAAAAGAAAGAGCAAAATCATTTACAGTGTCATAACCGTGGCCCCAGTTGTTCGAGGACTGGATAACGCTATCCATCAGATAAATCGTTATCCAGTAGATAAGTGTTAACAAAACAAATGGCATTATCCACCTTTCGAGCATCCCCGACCATGTAATATGGGAGTGCTAGTCCTCTGCCCGGGAGGGAATTGACTACACACGTTAACTTCTGCTAACACAATGGTGGTTTCATTTACCTTCCATGTCTGAGCCATCCGTTCAGCAGAGTACCCGAGAATTCTTGCAGGATCTGGTTCTTTTTTATCTTTGTCAAAGGAAATTGGTAAATGGATCTGAAAAAAAAGGAACCCAGTATTCGTTTAGTTATTAATTACTTTATGGTTGTGTTGCAGCGGTTTTCATTTAAGTGTCGCAAACCAAAAGTAAAATAGTAATCACTCTGACCAATCACAAGGGACACAAAGATACAGTGAACCAATCAAAAGTCGAAGTAATTACGCAGCTGACTCAAAGTGCGGGAAAAAGCGTGCGAGTGATTCACGTTTCATTTTGATTCTACTCCTGATTGGATCAAAAGGTGGCGTGATGAGTTGTTTCAGCCAATTGGTTACACACTAAGTGTAAAACCAATTATTTTTCGATTCTCAAAGGAAAACTACTCTAACTATAACTTATAAGATATGTCCTTGTGAAAACGTAATTATTACGTCTTATTGTAGTGTACGTGGCATTACTTGGTGGACCTGACATTTCGATCAGTTGACGTTATAAAGAATTCCACATTAAGGGCCTCCAAATGTATGCTCCTCTCCCTCCCTCCCCCACCCGCTCGCTAGAGAGACATGGAAAGCTGTCATTAAAAAGAAGGCAGAACATGATATACAGATGGTAAAATAAAAAGGTTAGTTCTGCTTATTTCTTTTTCAGTGAGCAAAACTACAGACTTTCTGCACGAAAGAAGAACTTAGTTTAAAACTGAAGGAGAAGCTTTATCTTGATAAGCCTCAGGATTAATACAGAGTGAATTTTACCAGGTAGAGATCTAGATAGTCTGTTTGTAGATCATTCAGTGTTTTCTGACATGCAGGCAGGACATCTTCTGGGGCATGCGCAGTGCACCTGAAAACAAAATTCCAGAAGTGATAACTTCAGTTTAATGGTTAATGCTCTGGCCCTAGTTTTTCAAAGGCTGGATAACGCTATCCACAGGATAAATCGCTATCCAGTGGATAAGTGTTAACAAAACAAGCCGCGCTACCCACTGGATAGTGATTTATCCGGTGGATAGCGTTATCTACCTCTTGAACAACCCAGGCCTGAATTCCAGAGAGAGTTCATGGCTAGCAACTGGGTTCTTTTTTTGTACCGTTCTTGTACCTCTTTCTATACATTGTTACCTAGTGCAGGAAGGTCTCGTTCTGCAGGATTTTGGCAAGTCTCTGAGGTGATTTTGAACAACAACGAATGAGGATGAAATAAGTCAATTATCCAAGTTTTGTTTTGATAAGTTACTGAAAACTAAATTTTTGATCGAATATCGGGTTGTACAAGCTTAGTACATTAACTAAGTGGACTACAACATGGCATCAAACAGTTTTCCTGGGCTAAGTTGTTCGAAAGCCGATTAACACTAACCTAGGATTAAAATTTCACCGAAGTATTGATTTTTCGTGTTTTTCATTTTTCCTTGTATAAAAATGTTTTTCAGGACTGCTTACGTTTTGTGCAGTTTATGATTACTCCAGCTTAAAATTAAAGGACAAGCAAAGTAAACAGAAAACCTCACCAAAAAAAAAAATTAAATCAAAATTCTCGCTAACCCTAGCTGCGCTGCATCAATCGGGCTTTGAACGAACTGGCCCTGCGGTATAAATATGGCGAGAAATTTACTCTAGTTTTGCGGTGGTACATTTTTTGGACTTAACGGCATACAGTTGTACAATAACGAAGTATCAGGAGCCATGGGCTCCGTGTACTATAGAACAGTTACATGCTGACGAAAATTTATACTTTTATTTACCATAGCTTTGATGTGATGAAGATATCTTCACGTTTCACCTTTCCTTCTTTGAATATTTCTTGTAACGCTTCACCAATTTCGGCCTCATTCATGTAGATTGCAGCACAGTCAAGATGCCTGTACCCATACTGCACAGCGAGTTTGACTGCCTGTCCTACTACGCCCTTTGAACTCTTCCACGTCCTGTAAGACACAGCAACATATGCTAAAATTGTCCTGGCAATGTAATCACAAAACTGTATGGCATTCAGAGGCGCAGCGGTCATAAATTCACGCATGCACGTGCGTACCTCCGAAAATGCAGAAAAAATAGGTAACTATATATGACTAGATTTATGAGAACCATGCCAAGTAAATTGAACCAGATCACCCATATGCAGTCCAAGCGAGGAAAGAAAAGAAAGAGAAAGAAGAGCAAGAAAAGGAAGATCAGACAGTGGTGGAAAAAAAAGACTGACATTCCTTTTAATTTTTATATTGTCCACTTTCTCAGCCGAAAAAAACAACACTTCAACGCAGGACGCGACTTTTTTGACACTGTTTTCAAAAATCCAGGCAGATATTTATTGGTGAAAAGCGCCGTCTTTACAGTTAAATTGGCTGGTTTGATTGTCTCTAGACTCTCCTGGATCTACTAACAATTATCTCAAATGTACAAAACTTACTAAGTACTCAACGTTTTTCAATGTTTCGATGCCGTATGAAAATATTTCTTGGGAAACATGGGAAACAGCATTTTCGAGCCCCTAATAATATAGTTTCCCGAAGAAAACCTCCCTATGGGATGTTGAGCCTTTGCCGTTCCATTACCTTTCTATTGGTAACTATTCCATGAAAAATGCACGCTACGCCACTGAAAGTTTCCCATGGGCACACTACCAGACTGGGTATATAGGAGGGTGATTGATGTCAATAAGAAACGTTTTGATAACAGATGTCACGTAACAGACAAAAAACAAGAACAGATGAAGTAACAAAAATTACGATGAATATCATGGTAGCCTGCGTAGCTGGCGGGAGTGGGTGCGAGCGCGAAACTTTTTGCGGCGAAGCCGCGAATTCAACTAGACTCATCCCCATTCTTCTCGCGACCTGAGCGGCTTTTTGCACTCACGTTCGGGAACGAAGTTCGCGCGGGTACCCACTCCCGCCGGCTACGCAGGCTATATCATGGTTAATTCCATAATAATCCTCAATCAACTGTCACACTGTTTCTCTTCACCTTGTTGCCCCGGTGACTATGTTGAATCAATGGACAAGATCAAAATTGTCATCGGACGTATAACTGTCAGTGCTGCATGACGCAGCAAAATCGCACAATGTTGAACACGGGTCTACCCTGAGCAAGTGTGATGTAACGCCGCCCAGGGTTACTCCCATAAAAGGTCGGAATGCTCTTGGAAAATTTGAATTTCACCACTAAAGAAGACCAATTTGTGCGTGACTCAAGCTTAATTTCACTCCTTGAAAACACCACTTAAAACGATTAGGGTGCAGGAAAGGAGCCCGAAAGACTCAAAATACCCGTGGAAATCGAACTTAAAAACGGAAATATTTAAGAGCGTATTTTTCATAAATACTTTTTCGTGTGCACTCTAAAAGATACTTTAGCAGCTAAAAAAAGTGGTGTTTAGTCATCAACACCGTACAAAGATGAGACAAGAATCCTTGATTTATACCCCAAAGCGAGTTGATAAGTATCCCAAACCTTTTCATATGGGAAAATACCCCCTTCCCCCGGGGTAGAACGCGAAAGAACATTTAACAACATTGCCTTACAGCAGATTGCTAGAAACATCTCGTGTTGCCTGGCTCTGAGCTAAGATGTTTGTGTGTTTTGGTTTCATTTAGTTTATTGAACAACACTTACCCCAAGCCAATGAGTGGCATCAGTGCTCCATTTGAGAGTTTTACAGCCTTGACACATGACATCCAAGAAAAAATAAAAAAAAACCGGTCACAGTAAATATATTGTCTTTATTACTTTTCTTTTCGGAAATTGATGAAGGACAACCCAATCACAATCATGAATAAATAATTTTCTTTATGACGTCCATAAATCAAGTGCAAAGTCTACTCAACTCCGCTAAGTAAGTAGTCCAGTCCAGTTGAAATTTTCCAACATGCGTGCTTATAAAATTTGAAGAAGGGAGTAAAACAATGTGATCACGGAAAGCAAAAAATTATATCAAAGTTTACTTTCGTTTGCGTGAACATCAGAGAGATTTTTCAGAGCAAGCCACCTTGGTCACCTCTATTCAGTGACATGCAAATGAGATCACTAGTAGCCAGCTGTTTTAGTCAAAATACAAACAGCATGAATAATACAAACCTAGGTTTTCCTAGATGAAGAAAGCTAAAGTACGTTCAAGTATATGGCTACATCACTTTGCCCGTCGAAGTAACAGATATGTGATCATATGTTCGAGATCTGGTATCTTCCGTGCAAATGTTACACGATATTAAAATTTGAAAGTAAAACTGCTAAGTCATGCGTGGTCATGCAATGGTCTTGTACGAGTAAATATAAGATAGCGTGCAAATTGCAAACAAAAGCCAAAAGTTACGGCTGAATTTGCTGATGAGGGAATGATTTTCCCACAGTGTGCAAAGCTTCTTTTTCCCACAGTGTGCAAAGCTTCTTTTTCCCACAGTATGCAAAGCTTCTTTTTCCCACAGTGTGCAAAGCTTCTTTCATCTTGAACAAAAAAGGTAGTGCCAGTGCGCTACAGACGTTTCAGGCCGAGGAATGATGATAGAAGTTCCTACCAACTTAAAATAGTCATTTCCAGAATTTACCTTTGAAAAAAACACTTACCATTTCCTGCGATTTATGTCCTCAGCAGAATGATTGATTCAAAGAAGCGAGCAAGTTGTAACCCAGAAAAGCTTGTCCGCAAACAGCGGCTGCACAGTCACGCAATCTCTTTTCATAGGAAAAAAAAGCAACGTCATTCCCATGATACCACGCAAAAAAGCGGCACGCAATGCATGCATAAGCGATGACATTTAAACATTATTCCTAGAAGATTGGAACATAAGCAGACAAACTGATTCTTAAATAGAACTTTTGTGTAGCTTACCTTTACACCACACTGTTCTCCATTAAAGTTTACCAATATTTCGGTCCACAAATAAGTTTAGTTCAGATATTTCAGTGCTTATACAATGCTCATACAATGCTTTGACAGTACTAATTCAATTCAGTCGTTTCGTTTCGTTGTTTCGTGTTTTAGTACATGCCAAAATCTTCAGCGCAATCCGAGCCACGCGTTCACAAAAGATCGTCAGCCGTTCGAACGGACATCCGTTCACAAAAATCTTCCGTTCGATAGCCGTTCGCGTTATCCGGCCGTGAATGGCTTATACGTTTAGAAACCGCTTTGCTTATCCCTTCAAACGGCTTATCCGCTTCGCTTTTCAGTTTTTCCACTCTCAAACGGCATAAGCAAATAAATCCAACCGTTAGAATAAACTCTTATATCCGTCCAGTACATTACAGGTTGAAAAGGAAAATATAAAAGACATATGTAATCATAATAATCATTGAGCCGTTAGCAAAAACAGGAAAGGCTATCAGTTCAAAAGAATTTTTAATGCACTCAACTATATGGCCAAGTTCACCGCTTTATCATTTCGTGAAACGGCCGTCGTTTTGATTCAGTAGTTTGCTTATTGACATTGGTGTGTTTGAGTGGCACGCTTGGAAACTACAATATATTGTTTTAATACAGCTCAACTGAGCTAGATCTTAATATAACCATGTTACGCGTCACTGAGAAGAAATTTTACCATCCTTTCTATTTATCCGAAATTACAACTTCTAAACGCCTAAGAGAAGTACTTTTCGCTGCCCATTGAAATCCCTTTTTGGCTACAGTGTTCGAGCCCTAGAACCGAGTTTGACCTTTAACGCTTGGACAGGGGTTTTCACAGGTAGTGAATTACCTGGTGAAAAGCCGGCTAAGAATTGTTGCCTTTTACAAGCCTTTAGTTTGATAACCTTTCCAAATCATGCGTTTCTTTCCAGAATTAACCTTTTTGACAGCGGTCATTCCAGGTCAAACCCGCTTTAGCTTGTTCAAGGCTATCGGTAGCTGGTGACGAGCGAAAAGAAGGCGAGCGAGAAAAACGAGGGAACAGGTTGAACCTGCTTCGTGTACAGCGGAATTCCGTAAGGGCGGAATTATGGGTCATTCGCACTCAGCTCTTACACTCAAAAACCTAGACTGCTCCGCATTTCGCAACTTAACCATCACACCCCGTGCTGCCCGATTTCTGCCTTTCACCACAGAAATACAGCCACGTCTGCAGTAACATAAATTATCATATTTAGAGAGGTTTGCTACTGCAACTGTGTTTTTGTTCCATCAGTATGGTCCCTTTTCACTTTCTGCCATGTTTTCTCTTAGGAGTGCATTACACTATTACTTTTCAGTTTCTTTATTTGTAATTAAAAAAGTTTGACTCCTCACTGAATTTTCAATAAGTAGTTCTCAAGAGCTTCAAGTTCTACTAAGATTTTACTGGAATTTCTTGGTGTCTAGTGAGACTCAAGAGATGACACCGCTTAGCAAACTAGTACTACCAAATAAGTGAAGAGCAAAACGGCGGTGGATATTTAATTCATGTGAAAAACCATACATTTTACATGTACAGATGAATGTAAAAGCAGCATCAACTCTCAAACCACAAGGACACAAATTTCACCAGTTACTAAGGCTTAGTGTCCTTTGAATATGTTGAATGAGCTAAATCATTTTGAACTCAAACAATAACTTGGCTAATTTTTTTTGGGGGGGGCCTTATCGTCTGGACATGATAGCTCAGTTACATTTCTTATGACAACTCTGGAATATTTTATTTTTCAATATTATTATTTTGTTTCTGTTTGTTGGTCTTGTTCATCCTCGGTCTGTTTAGCAAAGTACTTCTTCTTTTCTGTAGGGTCAGGTATGATTGTCTCTTTACCAGGCTTCCACCCAGCCGGACAAACTTCACCATGCTTGTCAGTATACTGAAAGGCCTGCACTAAACGGAGAGTCTCGTCAACTGATCGGCCCACCTGCAAACAGAAGTGAGTGGAAATGTTTAAGCAAACGTTTCTGCGTTCAAAAGGCGATTGTTCCTTGCGTCCTTATTTCCATTCTGCAAATTAGCACATGACGTGGCTCAGAGAAGGCATCATGCTTGACACAAATTGACTTCAACCATTTACAGTGCTATTGTACATGTATTAATGTTGCAAGAGATACAGGCGAACCTCCAGTTGTGACTCACTATAAACTCAGTAAAACCTCTTGTAACCGACCGTGACCACTTTTAGAGCTAAAAGTTTGAAATTGTCTTTTGTTTTTCAACTCCAGTAAGCGATAACTTGACAGATAATAGAGACCAAATTTGATGAATAAACTCTCGGCTGTTACCATATGCTAAAGAAGCAAAATTTTGAGCTACTATGGTCCAAGCTCTTGTAAGTGACTACCTTCTACAAGCAAGCACCAAGGCTTGACATTTTCGGCGGTTGCTTATAGGAGTTTCAACAATATAAGTGGTCCACAACTGCAGAGTTTCCTGATGGCAAAAGCACTGAGACCTTACATTCTTTGCAATATCTTACCCAAAGAGTACTTTATTCATAACAAGGGCTCAAAATCCTGTGGGCAGAAAGTTATTCTGTGCCTTTCCAATATTCAGAGCTGATGTTTGTGTATGTTCAAGTGAAGCGCCTCCACAGCATAAAACTACAAGAGGTTACTTCTTAAGGTTGGTACCAGGCTTGACAGAAATTTAGTAAACCTCATTATCATACATTAATAGGCTACAAACAGCAAGTGCACACATAGTTAGTAGAGTTAGTCTCCTCTACTAACTATGGTGTACACCAAATACCACTTACCGGCAGGTCATTCATAGTAATTTGACGGAGAATACCTTTGTCATCAATAATAAAAAGACCTCTGAAAGATAATCATAGGAAAATAAATTAAGTTAATAATTTCAAGACAATTTTAGAAACTAGTAACAATCTCACGGTACAGAAATACAGTGTATATCTAATATATGAGATGCAGACCAGACCTGACATGAAAACATTTCATAGTGCACTTGTAATTGCATGGAGAATAAAGATGATATAGCCTTAGTATGAATGCAGTGTGAAGAGATACCGATTATTTTGGAGTAGTCAAAAAAAGCCATCTCAAAACCCAAATTGCATAATGATATTTTGGCTGACTACTCCACAAGGAGAAAAGTAAATGTATTTGTCTGATTCTTAAAGGTGCTACATTACAGGTTTGCGCATCTTAAAAAGTTAAGTGATGTAAAGTTTATATGAAATAATTCATATATGAACTGCGGTTGTAGATGAAACAGAAAGTGAGGAATGATCATCATTAAGCCTAAATTTTTTCCATCCTTAATCATCCTTGTTCATTTATGCTTTATTACTATCTCTTTGGTGTTTTTCCCTCGTACTAAACTTTTCAGGTTTCCTTTAATTTAAAAGGAATTCCATACATGGCCAAAGTAACTCAAAATACTGTTACTGAGCTCCTTTAACAAAGCGACAACCACCTTAACAACAAAGCCACCTACAGTTATACCAAAGAACTCTGTGGCAACCATGACCTTCCACAACAATGAGGAGTAAAGTAAGTAAAAATCAAAAGACGACAAAATACATTCACATGACCCAAACAGCTCTCCTCACCTTAAGGTATGTCCTTCATTTTCAAGAAGTACTCCATAATCTTTAGCTATTTGGTGGTTCAAGTCTGATAACAGGGGATACTTGAGCCTTCCTAGACCTCCCTCCTTTCTTGGGGTGTTAATCCTAGAGTTGGAAGAAGTCAACAAACATTTTGATATGGCCAACATAACTAGTAACAATGTAAAATGTTATCCAGATGTACTTGTTGCAGGTAAAAATTAAATTTAGGTAAAAATTAAATTCCTTTGTCTCTAAATCCTACTTATTCATTGATTATATGAATCATAAGGGTTAGAAGACAAAGTAAATTGAGAATCAAACTAGGTTAACTTAAAATAATTTTTATCTGAATTTAAACTTTACCTACAACATACTTACCATGCCAAATGGGTAAAAACTGAATCTACTGAGCAGCCAACCACCTCAGTGTTAATTGCACGGAACTCTTCAATTCTGTCACTGAAGGCAATGATCTCCGTTGGACAGACAAAAGTACTGCAGAACACAGAAAGACAAAAGCAAGTTTACAAACAAAAGTATTGACTGAGAAGGCATAGTAACTGTAGAAACATGTATACTAAGTTTAGTTTTTTGGAGATGAGTCAATCAACATCAAGAGCACACACATAGTTTCATACTTTATTCAACCTCCCCTCAGAGGTGGATTTTTCAGTATCGGTTAGGAGTAACCTTTCCTTTATTATACCGCAGGCAGGAGTATTGCTATCCCAACTCACCCCGGATAGGAGGCTGGTTCATTGCAGACCACTCCCAAGTATCTCATCAGGCCCAGGTTGTTTTCCAAACAGTTAATGATTCTCATTTAAATTTATACTCCTGAGTGGATAGGCACTCAGTTCTCATGCCTGGATGGTAGCACACCGAGTAGTGTCTCACTGCAGTTAAAATGCCTGAGTTTAACCCCTATAGCAGACCAATCTGGGCATGCCATGAGCTGTATTTGACCCCTAAAAGACACTACTTAGAGCAGAATAGGCTTGATTATTAGCTGCTTGTAGAGAAAGCGAGAGAGCTACTCTCACAGCTAAAAATAGTGATGTTTCATCCTCAACACCAGGCTCAGTTACACCAAAATCATTGACTTGCACCCCTAGGTAAGACAACAACAATACCTGACCTTTTCATACAGGACCCTCTCCTCGCTCTTATGGAAAGTGCCTGGCGTACCTCATTATTTAATTCCCTATCTATCTATAAAAGTGTCAAAGGAGCCCTGTCAAAATGTACTGGCAGCCATCAATTTTACCACCTACAGTAAATTATCCCCTATCCACTTCACACTGGAGTTAACTTGTCCATTAACAAAAACATCCCTGACTGTTATTCTGTCTGTTGCTACAATACTAGGAAACCACTAGAAAGAATACTTACAAGTCAAGAGGATAGAAAAAGAACACAAGATATTTCCCTGTAATAGAACAAATAGAGACATGAAATCAGTTACATTTGCATTCATGATTGAAAGAAACAAAAAAGAAAAAATAATTTCACTATCAAAAATTACACAGCTGATTACACAGTTGTTTTCCCCACAGGAGTGAGAGAGTTAATTTCAGAAGGCAGTTCACAGTATGTTGCCTAAAACAACGTACTGTGAATTGCCTTCTTACACTGAACACGACAGCAAACATTTGACTGCAATCTTAGCTTTCATTATTGAAACAAATAAATTAATATGCTAAATATTTTTATCACCTTTTGTTGAAAGCTAACCTTTAAAATCAGTTATCTTCAGCTCCTTAAACTCTCCTTTTACTACAGCTGTCCCTTCCCAATGTGGTGCTGGCTTGGAGACTGTACAGAGAATGTTCGATTACCATTAGATCTTACGGCAGTTCTATTTTTCTGTTTTTTAGATCTCATTATAAATCTATTAGTAAATTAAAATATACCCTCTTAACCAAAGTTTCTGGTTCTAATTTACAGTGATAATTACTGTGTCTGCTCTGACCAAGGCATCAGATCCAGAAACTATGAAACTGTCCATTCGTACTGCACCAGTACAATGTAATGCACATGTAAACTTAGAACTTTCTGTATGCCCTGACCTGGTTTTCACTAGTGCGTAAGCATAAGCATAAACCAACATCTACAGAAGCAGTAAATTGTTGATAGTTTTGATAGCGTTTTGATTGGAAAATTTCCAACAAAAGGTACTAATTATCAGCATCTTACTGCACCTACATGTGTTGGCTTATATGCTAGTGAAAAACAGCCTTTAGTGACTTGTACTCACCAAAAAAATAAGTAAAAAATAGAAAAAAATAAAAACACTTTGTACTCCATCTTCAAGGGTAGGCTAATTTGCCACATCACTGACATATAAAATTATTACACGAAGAGGTTAATAATCTGACTGACTGAGTCTAAAAATAGTAAAAATTAGTAATTCTCAAATGCTGCCGCTTCAATAGAAGTACATTATGCCTATATGTTCCTCCATCATTTTCTAGAGAGCTGAAAACAGTCCACAGTTTGCCTACAATAGACTGCACTAAAAAACCGAGACCCCTCAAGGCCTAAAAAGCGGAACGTAGTATGATGTACATTGTACTTCTACAGCTTTCTCGATATTGCAATCACGGAAGTTACAAAAAAGTCTTCGATGATTCAGCCACAAGTCTACATCTACATCTACAGTTAATTTGGTCGGTAAAAATCTACAGATATCACACCAACCGTTAAAAGCTGAAATAAATGTTGAAAATGTAACTAAATAAAACTAATAAAATAAAATATTAA
>Ga0126337_10000230_pt1 | contig 24718 bp, 18 predicted proteins | sample DipCmetagenome_FD_92527 | JGI IMG/M metagenome (GOLD analysis project Ga0126337, IMG submission 92527) | Coral microbial communities from La Bocana,Puerto Morelos, Mexico - Diploria C A metagenome | ecosystem: Host-associated > Invertebrates > Cnidaria > Coral | place: La Bocana,Puerto Morelos...
ATATATATATATATATATATATATATATATATATATATATATATATATATATATATATATATATATGACCATTCAATTCAGTTGCAAGATACATGGCATAAGCCGCTTATGCCGAAAAATGTCATTAAAAATGTTCGTTGGTTTTAAAATATGTAATTTAGTTTTGTTAAAAGAATGATGATAATTATAGGGCATAAGATATGTGTGATTTGAAACCACTTTCCCATTTTTTATGGCCAAGTAAAATTATCTGCCTTTGCTTACAAAACATATATGTTCCATGTTGAAATGAACACCCTTGCTATCACCTTGGTTTGATTGGCAAATTTATCTTTTTGTGCGAGGCATGCACATGACATGGCATGTTTCCACAGTAAAATAAAAGGGATACAATGTAACACATAGTCTTGGGATGTTGCAAATATGTATGAAACTAAGTAAATGTACTTTCAGCTTTTCTATTAAATCACATAATAATAACAATCAGTGAAGACTAAATACATGTTTAAGTATCATTACACCCACTTACCAAGGCCAGATTAACATCAACAGTGAAACTTGTCAATTCATGTTTTGTCTGTGGCAACTCATTTAAAAATGCAACAACAGAGAGTCTTGAGTGCTTCAGTAAACTGTTCCGTCGCTCTGCAAGCAGCAACACTCTTTATTATTATGATTATCATTATTATTATCATTCATACGGAATATACATGTAACATGATATACTGCTTAAAATTACGAATATCATTTGTAGCATTTTAGTAGATTATATTAAATTAAAGTTTGTAAATAGATTGTTTATTATCATTATTAATATTATTTTTATTACAGGAAAGTATTCAAATTCAAATTGAAATTCAATTCAAATTCACTAGTTTTGACAATTAGTCACAAACTTGTGACTAAAGGGTTGAGAGTTTTTTTGTGTCAGCCGCAATTTTGAGCTCTGTAGACAGTTGTTTGATTGAATATTACTAGCAAAAATATCCAGTCAGACTGATATTTAAGCACAAAATCTCTTTCGTTGGAAGTCGTAGGGAAACAAACAAGGAATTTCTGTGGGTTGAGGTAAACAACAGACATCCATAAGGGGAAGGTAAAGGTTTTGGAATTGGAAGGCATGGGGTAGAGCAGTAATTTTTGGCGAGGCAACACTGGTTATTGAGTAAATCTCTCTCTGGGAGACAGAAAAATGACTTTTGTATTTTAGTGGATGTTCATGAAATAAGCACCTTAATTTAGATGAAGCCACAGAGAGAAATTAAATTGCCAAGTTCAAATGAATACATGCACGAAGGGTTTAGACTGATAGTTGTAGAACACGATCCAGTGGATTTCATTTTCACATGGCTTTTCTTTTCAGTTGTAGAAATACTGAACTAAAGATGGCTAATTAAATATGCATAAGCTAGTAATTTTAATTTTGCATTATGTCAGCACACATTCATGTTCTGTTTTTACTTTCAGAGACATCACCAATTTATGTTCTGGCTTTACAGACAACCTACATTAAAAGACTGATGAAAATGGTTGAGACAGCAGCAAAAATGTAGAAATTTTCAAAAATAATACGACTTTTTTTAATTATTTTCACAGACATGTTTCGACGGTACATCCTTTGTCGTCAGTGTGACGGTTATGAAAGTTAACAGTGATTTAAAACGTGCCTGTTACAAATCATACGTTGGAAAACAATACGTTAGATAAATTTCAAAGTTAACGGAGTTAAAAGGTGTGCATGCACTTCCAGCTATAGGGAAAGCGTCAAATTGATGGGTTGACCTGCTGATTAAGGTCAGGCTTTTCCCACTTGATGTACATAGATTCCTTAAGCTTAACCTGGTACTTGGCAGGTGCAGAGTCTAAGATATTGAAGCAGTCTAAGTTACAAGAGGTACGGCACGACTCTGAAGCCTGCAAATGCTTGTAAATGTGAGAAGATCTGTCTGAGTACAAGTGCTCGTGCACACACGTGGAGAAATGTCGGCTTGTTTCGCCAACGTAACAAGCATTACAGCTTGCACAAGAAAATTTGTACACAATGTGCGTACGGAGCCTGTCAGGGAGAGGATCTTTCACGTTGAACAAGTTCCTAATCTTAAAGGTGGAATAAACAAATTTTATTTCAAAGGGTTTGCAGAATCGATTGATAAACTTGCGCACCCTTTGTTGTGCAACACCTGAAAAATGCCCGATGTAGGGGATCTTGAAATAGTGCTTGGGCATCTCCTGTTTCTCGACACTTGTTGAAGGTCGTGTGTCCCGGTTCTTCCTTTTCTTGATGTGCTCTCAAACAACAAATCCCCACAATTCCATGTCACCACCGTATACCGCAAAAAGACCTTCATGGGCTTGCTTGCAAATTTTTTAAGCTTTACACCCCTTTGCTACAAAAATGGGGCTGGTTAAAACGCTCATTGATAGGACCTTTAAGATCAACCACACGTGGTTGGGTTTTCACAATGACATTCAGAATTTGTTTACTATTTTGCGTGAAAATCTCTTTCCCGATCATGTACTAGATGGGTTACTCCACCGTTATGTCACAAAAACAGTAGTAGGGAATGACACAGGCACGTTTTAAATCACTGTAAACTTTCATAACTGTCACACTGACGATGACGGATGTACCATCGAAACATGCTTGTGAAAATTATTAAAAAAGACGTATTATTCTTGAAAACTGATGAAAATATTTTGAAGATTTGTATATTTAGAGACTGTTTCTCTTAATAGTCAATAATAAAGTACTTCATGAACTAAGTAATAAATTATTTTGTACTTGGTGTAAAATTTGCAATCAACCTCAGCAGGTCATCTTTAACTAAAAGACTATTTTGATGATTGCTCATTGTAGCCCCTCAGACCTTAATGCTACATGTATGCTCCTGGAGGACAATGGCAGATGCCGATAATCTGATCAAGAGCATACTGTTACTGGATTTGTTGAAACAGTCATTATTTGCCAAAATTCTGGCAGGAAATATTTCTTATCGAATATTGGAATTGGCCTTATTGAGATCATTTACATGTACTCTGGTTTGCTTGTAGATACCAATTTTGACTAAACTGGATGTTGAAAACTGTACAGCAAAAGGTAGGTTAAGATTGCATACGAGGTAAGTGGCCCATTAGTCAGGCACTTATCTCCAGTTTCTGTAGCATGAAGCAACTAGGAGTATTTCTACTCCCCCCTTGATGGGATGCTAGTACATTGAGGGTTACCCCAGCAATAAATTTGCTGGTACCTATTTATACACCTGGGTGGGGAGAGGCACTGTTAAGTGTCTTGCCCAAGAACACAACACAAGGTCCCTGCCAGGGCTTGAACCCAGACTGCTTGAACCAGATACAAGTGCCCTAACCATGAGGCCGCTGCTCCTATTGCAAAAGACTATCAGTACTACCTATAAGCTCCTGCACTTTTGTAAAAAAATATCAAAAAAAGGCTAAAATGGAATCATCATACATTAATTAAGGATTTGATAGTGATTCTTTACACCGCAAGAAACAGCACTGTTAAATTGAAGGATGTCAATATTCTCTTATCTTACCCGGGTACTCAACTAATAAGGATTAAAAGAGATTTCTTAAAACCTAAAACAGTAAAAACAAACAATAAAATCCGATGTTTCGGAGTAGTCATGACTCCATTATCAAGGGAAATGTATCATATCATGCAAATTACAGCATTTAAAGCAATTTTTAGTGTGAAAAATTGACATACCAGGGTGCGAAGATTATGAAAATACTTTCGCACCAATGGAGTCTGATTGCATGCTGAGATTTGGCTTTAAGGCTCTTATAAGAAACATTTCGTACACTAAGCAGTAAAATTTGTTTCTGCATTTCTTAAGCACTTCAAAAAGCTTTAGCAGGTCCTGAGGGATTCTACCGTGCACGTTCTTGTAGTGTTTGGCAATCGCGGAGGATTGTTATGTCCTTTTACACAAATATGTAAATGTCTGTGTGTGTAACCTACAACCCTACGTCTACAACCCGCATCGCGCAGGTCACATTGAAAACTATAAATCAAACTCCATTCATGCACTATACTGGTGCTTATGACAGAAACATGATCTTATTTTTAGTTGGTTTTAATGAAAAAACAAACAAAGAGAATCTTTCTAGTACCTAATTCCGTGACCCTCTTCATGTTTCGGCTGTTCTTCAGGTACTCTCCAAGAGATGGGCCCCTTATTATAAAAGGAACAAATTAAACATAAATTAAGTTGTAAAACACTTTTACAACAGATTATTTGATTGGAAAACATTTTTTCTTGGCATAAGACAGGGTATTAATTTTCATCTACAAGTACTTCATGTGTACAATCAAGTACCATATGGAACAAAGTTAAATATTCATAGAGCGTGCGTCAACCTGTTATGTCCTGTTAGGAAAAAGAGATGTGGAATAGACCATATTCATATTCTTGGTATGGAATTGGAACTACCTTGTAATTGAGGCAGAGAGTCTTTTCAAATTTAAATAGAATTTATTGCTTTTTAATGATATTCACCTGCATGAGCAAACTAGTTCTAGTTCAATACCAAGAATATGGTCTTGTGGATTATTTCTTTCTAATTCCATTCTTTGATTGACTGTAAGTTTTCAGTGAAGGTTTATGAAATGGCCAGAAATCAATAAGTTAGATATTGTTAGAGTGTATGCATGTACACAGTATATGTACTGATACCTTTTTGTGAACATACAAGAGAAAACATACTTGTACCTGCTAGTTGTTAGCATGATACCGTTAGAACAGCCTAACCACTACAGAGCCACTAGCAAAAACTTTGCATCTGTTAAATTGTTATGTGCTGTCTGTTAGAATGGCCTGGCAAAGGTTATAAGTAAAGAAAGCCATGTATAGTGTATTGTTCAGTGACACGTATATGACGTCAGCACAAAGTGCTCGCCAGTAAGCACCACCATCTTGGAGGAGTGAAATTCATTTTGTCTCATTTTTGGTTGTTCTACATGTAACTATAAAAAGAGATTCCCAGACCTTTGCAGAGTGCCGAAAGTGATCACAAATCAAGGTGAAAAGAGCAAAATTTTGTCAACTGAATGGCAAACAAAATGGTTGGTAGCAATTAGTCACGAGGGTTTGACAGAAATTATTCTGGAAAATGATTGTGTTTCAGGTTCATACATGAAATTTTGAAAAAAGGCTCTTCCAGTATCAGTGCACTTGAGTGAACTTCAATTAATTGATTACTGCAGAGTTGTTTGGGATGGCTAGTCTGGACAGCTGAGTGAGAAACTTCAAAAATTACAACATTGTGCTGCCAGAGTAATTGCTAATTCAAGTTATGATACAAACTCTTGCTATCTTCTCAATTCGCTTAGCCGGGATAACATATCAGTTAGAATAGCAAAGCATAAGGTAAATTTGATGTAGAAATGCATCAAGCTCATCCCAGTTTATCTTTGTAACATGTTCACTCCGAGAGCTTTATCCTTTGATTTTTGTGAGGCAAGACAAAACTTGTATCTACATGTACTGAAACCTAGAATTGACTACCTAAAGTGTAACATCAGTTAGAGTGGAGCTTCTCTGTGAAACGGTCTTCCAGAGGAACCTCACACTACAAAATCTTAAGACATCTTTAAGAGAAGCATTAATAAATGTTTCTCTGAATCAGACTCCCACAAGGCAAATATGTAAACCAACAAACAGAATATTTTGGGTATGTATTTTTTTCTATTATCGTCATACCGATGTTTTTTACCATGTTTTAAATAAAGTTTTCATTCATTTATTCATTCATAGATTTAATCCAGATTGAGTTCCTACCTTATGTCTAGGGCATGACAAAATCACGAACACTGACACAATGGAGAAACAACAACAAAGGGCCCAGAAGATAACAGAGAGAAGGAAACGTAAAAGAGAGTGTGAAGAACAGGAAGCAATGTAAACAAAGTTGTTGAAGATTGCTGATTCCTGGAGAGTGCATTAAAGATATTTTTATACAGAAGGAGGAGGTACAGCAGAAGGCCCAGACGAGAAGGATGAAAATAGTATTTCCACACCAGATTCTGCCAAACATACCGACTCAACACTATTTTCATCAAATTTTGACATAGACGATTTTTGTAATTCACCGTAAATTGTTTTCACTGCATTTTCTATATTGTTAAAAAACCCCTACGTCAAAATTCAGAGATTTTGCGATAGACTATTCACATGTTTTCTGAACTATTTTTTTGCCAAATTTCTTGACATTCTAACGACTGAATCATTAGAAATCAGCAAGTTTCTGCAAAAGCAATCGGTCTCAATTTTTCGAGCAACTGCACATGTGCTGCATTTAACTGGGTTCTTTCGGTAACAAAGAAAAAGCTGAGAATTGCTGGGATCTTTGCATGGTTACCTTTTCTAAAATGTCTTTGTAATAAAAGACTAAAGCCACTGCGTTCAATAATAGAGAAAAATAGCGCAGATAGTGCGGGTGTCGAGTACAAAAAGGATCACTCTATTGACAGCATGTTTGTTTTGCAATCCTTGTGCGCGTGCTGAATTGCATCAGCTAAGGCGCATGAAAACTGTGTTTGGCCACCGTAGGAGTAACACTACAATGCTTTAGCTTGACCTCTTGTCAAAAACAGCTTTTTTAGCTTATATGATGCACTATACCCCAGATATGACAGGTAATGGTACATCAAGTCATATGGTTCTGTTTGACTGTAGAAATTGGAATCCAGTTGTATTTATTGTAGATTTACGTTTTATTTCTCTGTTTTATCAGCTTTGATTCCCAGTCTTCTCAGTCTTCTTTCTTTTCTTATGGCTAAATGAGTTTCTTTGTTCAGTGCAAGACTGGCCTCTGTCACAAAATTCCTTAAGCCAGGTGTGACAATTCTAATTATGTGACAATACCTCTTCAGCAGATGCACTCTGGAGGTCATGTTTCCGTTTGTGGTGGTGATGATCCTCAGCAGAAGATATGGTGCTTTCAAACTCTTCTACCATTCGAGTTCATTCAGGATCTCCATCCATCTTCACAGAGCTTCAGGCTTTTCTGTGAGCTCCAAAGCACATCCTTCTCCTTTAACCCCAACACTAACTTGTTCATGGGGATGATCCAGTGCTATTGAAGAAAAGCACTTCTTTGTCTTGTGAACTACAAACAAGCCACTGCAGAATTGCATGCACATGTCTCACACATGTCTCTGTAATGAACAGAGAGCCATCTGACATAGTTGGTATGATCCAGTACAAATAACTACAGTAAAATTTATGTTATGGCCTTGACACACATGAAAAAGTAAGTTTCTCTGAGAATTCTCACAAGCTGAAGACAACAGAGCTGCAAATCCAGTACACCAGCCCAGTACAAAAACTGTGGGTACTTCCTGTGCATTTCTTCCTTCTATTCCCGAGAGATGTCCCTCGTGTTTGAGTTTGATGAATTGCCATGGGAATGAACTAGCCACACCTTTGTCGCCACCCATGCTTGGCAAAGAACCTCTGCCCAGATATTACAGCTCAACCACTAACCGAGCATTGAAACATTTAAGGCTGCCATTACAATACGGAGTCCACCAAGCAAGATGACATATTGATCTTCATCGTACATTTCACCCAGTTTCCACTGAATTTGTTTAGCCAAGGGAAACAGCAGCTGGTCTACAGCAATTACTGGAATTTGGGAGTGGTTACTGTGCATGACAGCAGACTTGATTGTTGGGTGATTCCAGAAAATATCCGTACCATACCACGCAAGGCTTCTTGGAATTTTGAGGGCAAGGGGGGTTATTTGAACTGGAATTCCGAAGATACTTACGAGGATACTTATGAGTGGAATTCTGAAGGCATGGGGGGGGGTTAGATCTGGGATTTACACAGGCGACAGACAAGAATTTATTCATTGAAAGCTCTTTTTATGGACGTTTTAAACCAGTTTGCAAATAGAGCATGACATAGCGACATTTCGTCCTTAAAACCAAATAACACGATAAAGCGGTTTCTGGAATACAAGTATAATCATTTGACAGGTTTTTGAGAACCTTTTTATGTAGACTCACCGTTTTTCAATTGTCGTACACGCCAAAAACATCGTTCTTTTTTTTTGTGAAATATGTTTTGTTTTTCACCGAGGATGCCATTTTCAAGCTTATGAGATTGGGAGTGACTGCTGACCCTGATGGCTCAAATTCAAGATGGCGGAAACAAAATAAACTCGATCGTAATATCTTCCACGAGGACACACATTCATAACACGATATTCTTATTTTAATGTTCTGTACAAGTTTAGGACAATGTAAAGTTAACTAAGGTTGAGTTTGTTAAACAGCGGCAAGGAGAAAACGTTTCATTTTTTTAAAAATTTACATTCCAATTGGGCAAATTAGTGAACCTTTATGGGTCTGACTAAAAAATGGAAAATCTGAATGGGAAAGGGGGTTTACAATTATGGAAACCCGAGGGCATGGGGGGAAAACGCACTTTGGAAATTCTGAAGGCAAGGGGGGGTTAAAATATGGAAGCCGTCCGTGGTATGGAATGGATATTTTCTGGAATCGCCCATTTTTATGGAATGAGCTATTAGAGCTAATGATAAGCATTTTAAAAACACATTGGCAGGAGTGAAATGATGGAAGGACTGTGACACTGCAAATCTAATCAAAAAGGGACGGTAGTAATCTGGCAAAGTTTCATTCTTTTATCATCAAAGTGAACAATTCAGTATATTTTTGGACAACAACAGCTGGACTATCACTGCATCACATGATTCAAGAGAGAGTAGAGTTCAAATGCTCGTACAAAGAAACATGCTTCCACATTGACAAAGTGAGGAAATTATCATTGCTCAAATGTGGTGATGATTTTAGTTTATTCTGTTTTCAGCTTCATCCAATTTTGAAAAAGACTACAGAAAAGTAATGTAAAATTTACGAGTTAGCATTTCAACATATAATTAAAGTTAGGACTTTGAGGCTGATGATTTATGGTGGGCACTAAAATGACTGAAAATCGCTTGCCATCCTGGTGGCTGGTCGCTATATTGGACAAGGCCCTTTTATAGACGACTTGGTACGAATTTACAAGAGTTTGTAGCCCTTCCCAGAGGACCCTCTGAGGTTGAAAGCAGAATACCAGAAAGCCATCTTTGAAGAGCAAGACCTTTTGTTTTGTACCAAATATAGGTAGGTATCTTTGTTCTTCTAGACATCACGGCTTTGTTATTACGGCTGCTTTTTGTCCTGACACCTCTGATTTGAAAAAGTGTCTTCTTTGGCCTCCATACATATTTGTCTGTTTCTATTAAAAATAATATGTATACCTTACTCTCATAGGGTTAACAGTGGGTCAAATTTTGATTGTACAATGTATATTTGTAGTTTTTTGAGAAAGAAGCATGCACCATGAGGGCTCATGGAAGTTTGACTGTGTAATTTTGCAATAATAGTCACACAAACCAGCTCTTCTGAGGTGTTCTGAGGTGGCCAGGCGGCTTAACTACCATGAGTTTTCTTTCTTTCTTTCTTAAGCTTAAATAAAATGAATGACAGAAAATGTAAACTCGGTAAGCAAGTAAGTTTCTGCAATTTAGTGAGTTTATGCTTTTTATGCTTAAGGACTAATTAATTGGATATTTATAGACAACAGTAAACAAATGTGGCTGGTGTATGAACTGTTGTAACTTGTTGTTATACAAGGCCCAGTTTAATTCAGTCGAGTTCAATAACAGTTCAGCACATGTCAGATTTATGTATGCTGCATATAATTCATTCAACTATGAGTATTGTATGAGTATGAGTATTAGACAGTATGAGTATTAGACAGTATGTCTACTGTTGCTTTAACAAAGTAACAAAGTATAAATTCAATAAAAAGTAAGAGTATATAAGTATCACAATTTGAAATTAATGACAAATTTTTCCCCTTTGTCTTTGACAAGATGTGTTGCAGTGCGGGACTGCAATGTGACCCTTATTCACCTGCAACTTAGTTTTGTTCATTGCCAACATGTACACATCTGGTGCAAGAAAGAAGAAAAACAGTAGATTCCATGTGGATCATTTATGCGTTCGCAGAAGTCCAAGAAGGAGAAAGCTGTGGTAGACTGTGGTAAGATTAACATTCTACCAGTAAAATGGAGCTGATGGCAAATGAAGAAAACATTAAAGAAAGGGAGAAAGAACTGAAGGCAAAAGAGGAAAGGTTGAGGTGCCTGGAAATGAAGGTAATGGTTATGTTGTGACTGCTGTCTAAAAGTGTTTCATAGGGTACAGTAATTATTTAGCACACTATAGATTATTACCTGTACTAACCTCATTTTGAAGTTTTAATTCAAAAGATTTTTTACTCTCAAATGAATTTATGAAAAGGGTCTAATAAATGTAAGTGATGTGAAAAAATTCATGCATTTTTACCCATGTTTTTTTTTTAGAACTGCATGGAGTACTGAGCTTTAACTATGCTGCTTGTTTTATGTAGTTCTCCCATAGAAGTCATGTAGATATTAACCCAGTGTCCTCCAACTGGGTGAATCTAGATACAGCTGGTTTCTTTTTTTCCTCCCTCTAATCACCCTGCCCCACATTCCCTAGAGAAATTCTTGTATTTCATGGACAAGAGAGATCTAGGTAGTTAGCTGAAGGCACCTGGTATACTGTTAATGACAGGATAATGCTGAATTTTTATCCTACCCCCACTGTTACATTCCCAGGAGTACCTCAAACGAATAATTAGCATCACAATGTTAAGGTAGACAAGGCAGCTAAACAGCTAGAGGAGACAGAAGAAATACGATGCGAGCTTGACACCTTGTAAGAAGTCAACCACATGTACCTCCCTGAAAAGTCTGTCAAGACAAAGAATGCGAACAGTGCACTCATAGTCAGGCGTATGCAAGGAAGAGGAGAGCTGAGTTGTTTGAGGCAGCATGCTAGATCCATTAAAAACAAATTAAAAACATATTAAGCAATTGGAAATATCGCCGGCTAATATCACTCGGCAAAATCCAAGTTATTAAAAGCTTAGCAGCCTCTCAACTTACGTATATTTTAGCCCTCCTGGCAACAAATCAGAAAACTATCAAAGAAATAAACAACCTTTTCTACAGCTTTCTTTGGGACAATAAGGGCGATAAGATTAAGCGAAGTGTCATCATGATAAATGACTATAAAACGGAGGTTAAAAATGGTTGACATTGCTTCGTTTACCAAATCGCTCAAGACTGCCTGGATTAAAAAATACCTTGACGATTCTAACCGTGGAAAATGGAAAGACTTTTTTGAACTTGAACTTAGGAAATATGGCGGTAAACTAGTCTTTACACGCAATTTAAACAAGGTTGACACTTCAAAGTTGATATCGGTCCAAGATCCTTTTCTACAAGAAATTTTAGAAATATGGTCAGAGGTTAACCTTGATGATAAAATCGAAACCGAGCAGCAATTTCTTGAACAACACATATGGCATAATTCGCTAATTAGGATTGAAAACAGACTGGTCTTTTACAAACATCTTTTCCTGCATGGAATTACTAAGGTAGCCCAGTTAATGATGGACTCGCACAGATTTCTCCCCCTTGCAGATTTTATCAGCACTTACAATATACGAATACACCCCATTAAGTATTTCGGCCTTATTTCCGCCCTTCGGCACTATTATAACACTAACCTTCTTGGTAAAAAATCTAGTAGTACAGACACTCCCGATACCTTCTCAGAGACTTTTATTAAGAACGACAAAGCAAACAGAGTTGTATACCAGAAGCTCCTCTCTTTCAAAAGCACCGTTCCTTTAAAAAGCCAAGAGAAATGGAACGACAACATTAAATCTGATGAAAGATGTTCTGCTGACTGGACTAGCGCATATTGTCTGGCAGCTAGGTGCACAAAAAGCACAAAACTCGTAACTTCCAATTCAGATGTCTTCATCAAATTTTACCAATGAACCTTTTCTTAACAAAAATTTATATAAAGCAAGACCCGAACTGCTCCTTTTGTACCAACCATCCCGAAAACCTGATCCACCTCTTCTGAAACTGTACAATAGTAGCCTCCTTTGGGGAAAATTTGACTGAGTAGGTCAATCTAATGACGACTGACTACTCAAAAAATTTGACTGAGACCGGACACCTAAGTTTTCACTTCAACTAAATTTCTGTTTTCTTCTGGCAAGATATTATATATGGAGCTGCAGCGTCAACAAGAAGATCCCGATTTTAAGAACATTTTTATGTCCCTAAAATCACAGTTTTGCATAGAGTTCAACAACCTCGACGCAGTTCCTAAGAAATGGAATCCTTTACTTCCACTTCTCAACATCACGGTACTATAAAAGCCATCCGTCTATTGTCTGCAAGCGAACCAAGGACAAAGTGCAATTGAGAGTTAGACATACCACCCACATTTTTAATTTAAATTACTTATCTTGGAAATTTTTCTGTACTGCTTATTTCTTAATTGTATCTATAATTAATTATTAATTATAAGTAAGTGTTGTTCATAAAATTACTATATCAAGTGCGTAGTTATTGGATAATAATATATATAAAAAAACTAAAAACCGGACAGAGGAGTTGCCTTTTTTACTTTTTCTTTCTTTTTATTTACGTATTGTTACCACTAGTTTTATTGTTTATCGTTTGTTGTTAAACTTGTTTTTAGGTATTTTAATGTAAGTAATTACGTAGCTTTTTTTTGTATGGTTATTTTGTATGTCATTCTGTATGTAAACAAATAAAAAATTATATATATATAAAAAAAAGCATGCTAGATCCATGGAGGAGGACTTGGAACAAATTGCAGAACCCCAGGAGAAGTTGGCCTATGATAAACAACTGTTAAAAGTCAAAAGATAGAAAAAGAAGGTTTTACCCCAAGTTTACAAAGAAAATTATTATTTAACTAAGTATGACGCATCCCATGTACTATAGTGGAGGAGTAATGGGGAAGAGAAAGTACCCTGCAACATATAGGTATAGTAGTTACCAACAAGTAGCTCAAAGGTTGTGCAGTTAGTCCCTGCCCAGTCCCAGAGCTTGTTCCTTACAATAAGCTAATGCCCTTTATCAAGTCCATTGACATTGGTCAACTTCACAGTGTAAGGGACACCCTTTGTCATGGACTTGATGAAGAAGAAAAAGTGGATCATATATACTGTGATATCCAACCTTTGTTGTTGTCACTTGCATAATTTTACCTTTCTCAAAGCAGATATAAATCAATCAATCAATCAATCTTTATTTAACGTGGTCTAGCACGTTTAGCTAAAAAGCTAGTTTGCAGGTGCGCCACGGAATAAAGATACAAAATAGAAAAATAAAGATTTTCTGGAAGTAAATAAATTAAGTGAAGCTTAAATATCAGCTGGTTTGGTTTGGAGATGAAGTGGATACCTTTCACATTTCTCTTAGTAGGGATGGAGCACCATTTGGAAAAGACAACGCTGCATTAGCCTATCTGGTCAGCTTTCTAAACTTAAGGAGAGGTGTTCTCAACAGTGAAAAAATTTCCTTATGTTTGGTGGGAATTGTATGGAGTACTGTGTTCCCGAGTCATGTTTTTAAAGACAGTTGTGCATTAGTGATTTAGAGAAGACCCCTTCTACAGTAATTTGCAATGGTACCCCTGTTGGTGTCAAATTTGGCAGTTCTCGTCCCAAATGACACGAAAATGTTGTCTTTTCTTGTGGAGAACTCTCTAAATCTGCAATTTTCTTTTCAACTTTTGCAGATGCACTGACACAATGACCAAATTGTAGGGACGTTTGGAACGGATGGGAGGGTATTGTGGAAGCCATGGAAGTCTGAGAACAGAATGAAGGTGGTTAAACAGGTTGATGTTTTAAAAGGTCATTGGAAAAAAAAGAAAATGGCAGCATTGACACATTGAGCAAAGGTCACTTAATTTATTGCTCAAAAACATAGCCGTCAGGAATTTAAGCCAGTTGTAGGGAAACTAATTGACTGTTCAGATGTGGATTCAATGCACCTAAAGAACAATGCATGTGCATGTGCCCATCAGCAACTACTCAGTGAAGTCATTGTAATGTCTAAACTGAGTGATGAAGTTAATTCTTTTTCTAAGGTGCCTGCACATTCACCATTCAACAGTTAAATTGCAGCTATGCCTACATGTGGCTTATCCAGATTGGCTAAACAGGTCACTAAATAGTTCAATTACACAAAAGCGAATGGCAAATCATTCGACTACCACTTTACTGGGAAGGATTCAAGGTATTTTTTGCATTTTATGTCATTGATTACTGCTGTTGAAAGCAGAGCAACTGCTGGGAGAGAGATCACAATTCTCCAAGTTATTGCATGCATTTGTGTTTGTCTTAGGGACTGTGTCTCTCTTTTAAGCTGCTTAGCTATTTCAGATGAGGAAGTAAGTGAACTGAAGACCCTGTGCACATCATGAGGATTCACCGATTTTGAACCGCAAGAACAACAAAACACAGGTAAGGTGCAAGCTTTGGTTTGTATTGGCCATTCAGTATTTTGTGAAAATATAAACCTGAACAAGTGATTTAAATCTTGAAACACAAAGGGTCAAGAGAAATGCAAATAAAAAAGGTTGAGTTGTCTGGGCATCTTGTGGTTTGTCCTGAACTTGTACAAAAAAAAAAACAGATCAAAATCAAGATGTTTTTAAAGGGTTAAAATGTAAATAATGGAGAAGTGTTCTCAAGTCAAAATACTCGGAAAAATAATTTCTGAGCCCCCAATGGGAGTTGAACCCATGACCTTTCAGAAAAACCGAGTGACTTTTACTCTGTCCCACATCAGACAATTTTACTATGTATAGGGTCAGACGATTTTACTCCATCTACTGCCAGACAATATTTTACGTGTGAAAGGGAGGCTTAAAGGGTTACCCCTTAAGGCTTAAACTGTTGCCCTTAACCCTTTACTCCCTAGGAGTGACTTATAGATTTTACTCTGTCTAACACCAGATGATTTTACTTGTCAATTTAAGCCTGAAAAAAACAACATTCAGGCATAAATTTCACAACTGCTTTAGTACAAACTCCAAACCCGACCAGCTCCCAGTTGACTTGATAGTTCAGTTGGTAGAGCACTGCACCATAATGGCAGAGGTCGTGATGCGATGATCAATCATGTCTTCATTTCTTTCTCCACAGTTCAAATAATATTATATGTTCTTTCACATATTCACTTGCATAACCTAAGTCATACCTATTCCACTCCCCAAAGTGGAAGGAAATGAGAAGTTGGCCTTTGGTTACTTTGTACACAAAAAACATTTTTTTCTCTTCTGATGCAATGACATTTACTTTACTTGAAGTATTGCACAACTTCCCGCAAGCAAAAGAAAACAGCACAAACGATGCAAACTTGACATGATTACCCTTAGAAATCATGCACTGCACTCATACATGACATTTATTACCCCTGATTGACATGATTACCGGTATTTTATAATCTGCAGCTAGATAACATCACAGGTGCTGTGGCATTATTGCACAGTTTTCCAAAAAAATATCGCAATAACAGTACTGTTTTTTAAACACCCATATCGCAATTCATTAAAAATGTTGTTCAATTTTCGTTCATCCACACCTTTTTTTTTAGTATTTGTTGTTTTATTAAAATATTCCTTCATTGTTTTAAGTGGTTATTTTTTATTTTTGTCTAACAAATCTGTGACACAGTTCCTTTAATGAGACCCATCAAACCAACTTTTTTTACCTTTGGCCACTGTGGTCCTTCAGAAATGTTTCTGTATTTACACACATGGATAACATTGCCTGTAAACAAGTTGACATTTAGAGTAAACACTCTTGAATAAAGGGTAGAGTAATATGGGCAGCATTTCCTTACAACTTGTCTTGCAACATTGTTGCATTTCAAATTGAAAACCTCTGTTCAATATATTACCACTTTTCTGACCATTATTACTAGGATTATCTGTATTTCTAAGCCTTATTTCACAATTTAGAAATGTTGTGAAAGGTGAATTGATAAACAGGACATGGACATGGGACAAACAGGAATCAAACCCATGACAGGAAGGACAGGAATCAAACCCATGACCTCTGGAACACTGGGCAGACGCTCTATCAGCTCTATCCAAGAACTTGTGCATGTGCATAACACCATTATTTAACTGAGTTCTTATGTGACAGGTGGCCTGCATACTGCTAGGATCAGGACTGTCAAAGGCCAATCTTAAAATTCGCCATCTTTATGCACTTATCTCTATCCAGGATGATTTTGACAGTACTGATTCTAGCAATATGCATCTAAAGTACAATTTTTTAATAAGCAGGATTGAGCTACTAACATGCACACACTCGTTTGAAGAGGTTGTTTGTTCTATTTAGGATAAAAGGGATTTAAAAATGAAATGATTTCTATTTTTGCATGCCTAAGAGAACAAGCAACCAACCTGATCATGGTAGGCTTCTAGGAGACCCTGTCTATCTTCTGTGTCATAGACCTTAAAATACCTATACAAGACAAACAACTAAGTGCTTATTTTTCTGCAAAGGATGTAACATGTAGGGATGCATGGTTACAAAACTATAAATCAATCCAAAACATAAAATCAGCTTTAAAGTACCAAATGAATTAAGAAATAATTTTACAAAGAAAAAAGGTGATAAGTGTAAACAAAACATCATACAAAACATGATCATCAACTCAACCTGTACAATTATTAGGAGTAACAGCCATTTACACCATGCAAGGGAACATTAAATTAGGATGGAACAAAAAATATATGTGAGTTATATGGCCACCTGTACAAAATGACTCTAATCGGTTTTCAGTAGATGCGAGTCTCATTTTAGACAAATAATTTTTTTATGTAATCCAATCAAATTAAATTCTGGTCATGAAAATTAAAATGGCAGGTGACAAGAGCTGTTATTTTATTCCTTAACTAGCTAATCAACATAAGAACACTATGCAAAGGAGAGCTTAGGAGATAAATAAAAACACAGATGTTCTGTTGTTGCTGCTGTTGTTGATAGTGATCATAGCAAAATACTAACCAGAAATGTACATGTATAGTCAAAGCAGCAGTACTATCCACATGCTACACATCCTGATTTCACACTTGCTATAATGCATACATTCATCCACAATTGATTGATATTTACTTTAACATATATTGAATGCTTTTGAGAGACATGGGCACTTTTGCAGATAGCCAATCTGCTTTACATCCCTGTCATGGGTTTAAACAGACCAGCTGGGGTTTGATACTTGCTTAATTGTACCACCCCATCTCATGCTTAGCCTGACCCAGCCAAAACATATACTTTTTAATACAACTACCACTTTTTAAAGTACATTTTCAGAAGAAATGTCAGCTCATACACATTTAGCAGTATATGTATGTCCCTAAACTGTAATGAAATGTTTTCATTAGGCAAAGGGAACAAACTGATATGTTGGCTTTATGTTGTAAACATATTTGCTTATCACAGAAACATGTAGCAATGGTTCACTGCTTTCATACAAAATGCTTAAAGCCACTACCACTATCAACAGACAGCAAATTTTCATGAAAAAAACCTAAACTTCGAAACAGAGGCTATTTCTCCATAAAATGCTTGGTCAAGCTCATATCCACCTGCCCTAACCTTTTGGCACATAATAGAAGAAAGGAAGAGGAAATCATGTTTTTTCAGAGGAAAATGTTTTCTAACTGAAAGAGAACAACTGCAGCCTTCCTTTAACAACCGTTATTAATCAATGACCAATCATTGGACAATCATAATTTTGGTTATTTTCAGTAACAGCATTATTTCAACTTTTACTTAACTTCACAACTTCACAAAACAAAGAGTATCACTAATCTGTTGTAATCTGGATGCTTCCCACTGTGTATAAAAGAAAAGAAATACATACTGCTCGAGGAATTTTAGTACCAAGTCTTTAATTGCGGGATCACCAAGGAAACTTTCCTACAAATACAAAAAAAAAATTACTCAACAACTATAATAAATTGCAAACACAGGGTAACGAGGATTTTCTTGTAGTTTATAGGTAAGAAATTAAAGGAAATTGGGTTAGTTTTTTGAAAGACAACCCCTCAAAAGTTTTGTCACAGCCTTGGGCTTCTTGTGGAAATTTCTACCCTTCAACCAATAAAGCTAAACTGCTGGAGGCACCAAGGGGAGTTGCTTTCAGCCCGGCATTTAATTTTCCACTACCCATCTATGCAGACAGGCCCTGCAAAGAGTCTTACCTGAGAACACAATGCAAATGAAAGTGTTACTACTATCAAATTTTCACCCCTTGATTTTTTAGGTGTATCACATAGAATTTCATGAAAGAATAAAAACACTGTTTACCATTTGCAAATAGCTGCATTAATTCCAGGGATATTTGTGCTTGAAAAATGTGTAAAATATACAAATGAGATGATTGATGATGTCATACACTCAACCCAATATTATAAGAAGTATATCACTAGAACTATCTTGGCCCACTTGCATCAGACCATTGAAACTTGGTTGACTAATAGTTCTAAAGGAACACACCTACAGCCAGAAAAGTGCTGTTGCCATGGCAAGTACCATGGCAAGTCACTCTTTTCCAATCTTCACCCACTTTAGTTGACGATTTTCAGCTTGAAAAACATTAAATTAAGCTAACATATTCATATACCAAAATTAAATGTTAAAGGTGGCAAGAAAAGCCTTTAATATTGGGGAGGTCTGGAACCCAGTATGTTGCCATGGTAATAAAACTGTTGAGCTTGTATTGTCGACCACATTTAGTAGAATCTTATTGAAAAGAATCAAACATTTCTGATATGACTGAGATATCTTTCATCACATTTGATCAAAATTATAATGTGTATGTCATCAATTGGCTAATTTGCATATTTTAAAATTTTGGATATCGCTGGAATGAAACAGATATTTGAAAATCGTAAGCAGCATTTTCCTACTTATACAGACTACTTGTTTGTTTTGAAATGGCTTAGATAGGAAAGATGTGATTTTTGTCATAGTACCACTTGAAATGAAAGAGAACATAGTACTGGTAATGATCAAGGTAAAGAACCTGATCCAAGTGATGCCTTGGCAAACACATGGACCAACATGTTGGCCGATAGTTAACCAACAGTGGACCGACAGTCATTTCATTGACACATATTTTACGCAAATAATCATTGCATGGAACTCAAAGGGGGGGCCTTTTCCCATCTTGACGAACACGAAAATAGTGATTTGATGTCATCTATTATCTATACAAAATAAAGGAATCCCATTGGTTGCTATGTGTTGGCAAAGAATTGTGATTGGTTCAGGGAAATCACGCCACTGTCAAACTTGAATCAAGTGTCACTTGCCATGGAATAGAAAATCGCAAAGACAGCAGAATTGAATGGCAAACTTTAGAAATGTAATACAAAATACTCGAAATAGCAACTCAGATTTTGTTACCAGAGTGGCTCTGCGAGCTGAAAATTCCTTGAATATTGCATACATTGAAAAAGCCACTAAGAAAACTTGCAGTGTCAGTGGACAAGGACACGTTGGAAGACATTCGGTTGGAGCTTTGGATAAGTGGAGCCTGGGTGAAGTTGGAAATTTCTGTGCTCTGGGGTTGGTTATTCTCCACTGCATTCAAGATGGTGTCGGAGACACTTTCCAGCTGCGTTACAGATGGCCGTGAGCTGTAGTGTGTAGCGTGCGACTTTGCTAGTTGTTGTGTCCTGAAATGAACAATGTGGCGGTCTGGCACATTCGCTTCGGAAAGACAACTGATCGCAGACGCGCTGACAGAATGGTTGGTGTACATGTATATCTGAGAGAGCTCTGCTCCAACAGATATAATTCTCATCATCTTGCTCAACTTTCTAGCTTCTAGTGGTCTGTCTTTGTACCAAAGGGTGTCTTCCCTTGCCACATTTGGTTTTGGATATTGGAAGAACGCTGTGCAAGATAGATTAAGTTTTGCTAAAAAACAGCTTCAGACTGGCAAAGGCATCAGCACCTGCTCAGTGCTATACACCAGACAACTGATGATCAATGACATCAATTGGTAATCAGTGAGTAAATGATGAGTAATCAGATGATTAGTCATTGATTATTGGCAATGATCAAGGGGTAATAGAAGAGTAATTGAAGCCCAAAAATCTTGACATTGATTACTCATTGATGTAATTGATTACTCATTGATGACCCATCAATTAATCATTGACTATTATACCGTGCACAAAAGACACTTTTCTTCCTTTCTTGTACCATCTTTGTTTGTTTGTGATTCTTTTATCTGTGTTAGACACATTTTTCCTTGTATCACAGCGAGTATCCATCGCACGGAGTTATTGACCAATTTGAAAAACTGAACAACTTTGACGGGGAAACCATCAAGGTATGGTTCAACAACAAACGGCAAAGAGATACTGAATAACCTTCTGAAGCTTCATTTCCATGTAAAACTTACCGAGTATGCTGATTAGAATAAACCTGGAAACATCTGTTTACATTTAAGTTGTTTTAATTTTGTTTTTCTTTGCTATATACCTTTGCAGCCATGAGATGATATTGATGAGTAATGGATCAAATCAATGACTAATCAATGCAATCAATGACTAATTGATGCAATTGATCACTAATTGATGACCACAAATTTTGTGGCCCATCGATTAGTCATTGATTACTCATTGATCATCGGTAATAATCAATGACTAATCAACTGATTAGCTATCACTTACCTATCGATTACTCGTTGATTTCATTGATGTCATTGATTAGTTATGTCTGGTACAAAGTCTTGTTTCTCATTCAGCCGAGGGCTTGCTGTTTTCACCACTGGGATGGTTTTTTGGTGGCTTCTTCATGGGTCATTACTGCATGCTCTCAGCCATTGGGATCGTGTGTAAACTTGAAACTGTCGTGACAAAGATCTTGTGGGCCCTCTCTTCCATGTCTGCACCAGTAAAGAGAAATGTAAAACCAAGTTCTTCTCAATAGCCAGGCTGGAGTTGTCATGCTGATGAACGGGCTGGCTCGAATTTTAGCAAGGCCAGTCACTTCAATAACTGGTTTGTGTTGAATGTTTTTTTGCATGAAGTGATATGAGACATGACTGGGATCATCAAGAACTTTTGTCAGTGGTCTACTATTGAGGATTGCTTCCACCTTACACATGAAAGTACATAAGCCCTCTTCAATTAACAGGACTTTGAGCTTTCAGAAAGGCAATGAGGACTTCACAGAAAAATTCCGGTAACAGAAGTTGTACTTTTGCAAACAATGAAATTGCCAACAACAGCAGCATGAGTTGTTGCAAAATAATGATGCATGTTATATTCAGTACAGCCTCTACCTGGACATCTTGCGTAGACATTACGACACAGAAAGGTAATGATGGGCAAGTGGGTAATTCAAGTACACATGCAACAGGGTCTAATTATTCTAAACGTTGAGAAGACTGGGTTGGAATTTGTTTTACCAATTTTGTCCCCAGAGCTCCCTAACAACAGTGGATGAGCGGACAGTTAGCAGGTGTGACGTCTGTTCGAGGTTGCTAAGCTAATTGATAGCAATCAATGAACGGTTTTTGTGTGGTTATCGATTGGTCATTGATTGGCCAATACCAATCAATACCAATGAACTAATTTTATCGATTAATATCAATTGAATTTCCAATTTTCAGTTTCCATTGATTGGCTACCCGGGTACTATCCAAGCCAAGAGCAACCTTGATATGAAGAGCACCAACATCCAAACAGGTGAAAAGAACCCTGGATCTTTTCTCCAAGCTACATTTATGCTTAACACAAAAAGGCCCAAAACATGCAACACTGACAAAGGTAAACGGAGGGACTCCTGCCTGATGAAGGGATTGTTTCAAGCACAGCTCTGGAATGGGAAATCCATTTCATTTGGTAAAAACAGCTGATCAGCTAGAACAATGGCCATTTTTGGGGTTTCAACAGATTTTAGGAAATCATCTATGTAAACATTCCTCTCTGTTATCTAACCACTAAGTGGTCAAAATCATTTGCTATTTTCTACAACTTGTAGTTTGCACAACTGGCTGACTACACGTCTCCAAACAGAAACAAAAATTTAATAGCAAAAGATAAGACAATGAAAATGAAAGAATGTATCTACAGGTACTAGTGACAAAATAATTGAAAACTCAATTGCTGCTCCATACGTGCTTAACTCCATCTATATTCATGTAATACACAGAGAAAAACCTTACCTTCCAAGTGAACACGAAAAATTATTTATACACTGGCTACTTTTCTGGTAAAAATTTTACCCTCTTCTACACAAAACTGTCTATTTCTACATCTTACTACAGACTAAACTGCCTAAAACCCATACCCTTCACAGCAGCACATACCCATATAGTTTACCAGTATATATGGGAGTGCCCCTTCTGAGAAATGGGAGTACTGTACAATAGACTACAGCAGAGTAAAGTGCAGTACTACAGTATAGTAGAGTGCAGCACTATAGTACAGTACATTAGTGTAGTTTACAGTACTGGGAAGTATAGTAGAGTAAGCAGATTAGAAGAGTACACAGTATAGAAAAGAAGTGTAGAGTAGAATAGAATGCAGTACAGTATGTAGTGTACAGAAGCATAGCATGCAGTACAGTAGCATAGAGTAGGACAGCATAGAGAATTAAGCATAGAGTGGAGTAGCATAGTGCAGTAGAGTAATGTAGCATAGAGTAGAGCAGAGCACAGTAGGGTACAGTATTGTGAAGTAGAGTAGATTGGCATACAGTAGAGTAGAATGACAAATGCCTTTATACTTGAAGTACAGTTGCATACAGTTAAACAAGTAATAACTGAACCAGCGATTGTACTTTCAGGTCAACAGTGTGTTGGAGACGTGTTGGTGAAGCATTGGCCGACAAATCTATAGTGTAATGGTGGTCTATCACCTGATGCATTGGCTGACAAGCTGGTCAATGATTTGGTGGGATCAGATTCTTTACCTTCACCAAAATATCTTCATTTGAGTGTCAAAATACATTAGCACCCTCACACCCATTCTAATTGGGAGACAATATAAAAAACTAAGTAATTATGAATACATGTATACAACAATAAAAGAAAATCCCACAAAAATTGTCGGAATACTGTATCAGAACTGCAAAGAGAACAATCAGAGCCGAATCTGTTTCATTACCTTTGCATCAGATCTTCATTTCTATTTTTGTGGGTGCAAGTTAATTACATAACTTATATTGTTTTTCAGTTCAAATTTCATACACTGAAGATTGCGTAAGCTATGTCTAAACTTCTTGAATCATGACTTTTCAAATATTTTACTTTCTTTCTAAATCTGTGTGAAAGAACATGATTTGGAAAATAGTGTTAAATAGGCCCATCTCGGTTGAAGTAACACATTGAAACAACACATTGAAATAACACATTGAACCTTGCCTTTTTTGCTGAATTACTATATAGCACTGGAGTAGTTTTCATGTTTAAAAGTTTACCTCCAAAACAAGTATAATGCCCCCCCATTCTTTGCTTTTCTGACATGAGTTGGTTGTTATCTTTAAAATCATGTCCACTGAATTATGAAAATTTTAGCATGAACATTGAGGAAACACTTTATATTTGAAAAGGATTTTTTAATACAGTTATCACAACAATGCATTGCCTTTGATGAAGGAAGAGATTCTTCTGAAGGAAGGTCAAATCCTATTGGTGGGGGAAGTTCATGGCCATCCTACAGAGAAAAGAGAACATGACCTGTCAGAAACCTAATTGCCATTTCCTCTATATTGCTCTATAAAGACCAAATTCATTAGTGGCAGACCACAATGGTTAGCCTCATTATGAGAGCACAAAAACGAGACAAGTGGGGATATAATGGATGAAGATATAGTGAGGTGATAAGTAAGGTGGTAAATCTAATAAGTGAGACGGTAAACCTAATACATCCATCACTTACTTACTAATCACATACATTTGTAGCCCAGACCCACCAACTAAGAGGTAATTTTTTGACAAAAAATAAATAAAACAAAACTACATGAAATTACCACAAAATTATGGTAGTTATTAAGATAAGAAACATTTTCCTTACCAGGGAGTTTACTTTGGGGAATCTGCTCCTGATAGCACTACAATGAAAAGAAAATAAAGAATATGTAAAACTTTCTTCTCTTACAATTAAACCAAAATTTCCCACCTAATGCAACATCTTATCATCCCAACTACTTCATTACATAAACAGCACACCATGTATGTAGAAGTGATGACTTTTAACTGTGTATTAGCTGTCCATGAGATTGCAAAAGACACCAACATATGTAAAAGAAACAAAATGAAGGATATATAAAGCAAATAAAAGAAACTATAATCAGTACAGCCTGTGTGTAGAGTGATAACAGTTGGCAGAGGTGAAAAAGGGTGAGTGTGAGAGCAGAACAGGAGAGTGGTGACATTATGTAAAATCTTTGAAAAGGAAAATATAAAAGACATATGTAATCAAAATAATCATTCAGCCGTTAACAAAAACAGGAAAGGTTTCAGTTCAAAAGAAAACTCTCAATCCACTCAACTATATGGCCAAGGTCACTGCTTTTTGTAGCTACTGCGCATGCGCGAGTAGCTACAATGCTATCATTTTGATGGATAGAGTCGATTTTACGAGGGCTTCGGAGACAGAGACCTTCGGATCATGGAGATTTATGGAGATTTACGGAGATTTACAGAGACCTTTGGAGAATTTTTGCATTTTTCCGTATCCCTTCGCAAAAAAAAGAAATTGTAGCAC
>Ga0126337_10000231_pt1 | contig 24710 bp, 19 predicted proteins | sample DipCmetagenome_FD_92527 | JGI IMG/M metagenome (GOLD analysis project Ga0126337, IMG submission 92527) | Coral microbial communities from La Bocana,Puerto Morelos, Mexico - Diploria C A metagenome | ecosystem: Host-associated > Invertebrates > Cnidaria > Coral | place: La Bocana,Puerto Morelos...
GAACAAGAAATGCCACCAAAAAGCACAAAAGACAGTTCTGTTATATGTCAATAGTTTTTGGTTGCCCTCCTGAAATCCTGCCCATGAAATCATGGCTCTATTTTAGCAACACTCCCAGAAATGTCTGAGAAGCTCCGCTTTTAGGCTTGGCTAAATCTATATATTAGCCCTTTTCTCTCACTTAGTAATAAAACCTATTATTTTTTTCCAAGCGGGCACGATAAGGAATCGTAGAATCTGATCGGTTCTTAGCGCGGTCCGGATTTTCCTATCTCTGACCAGGGTCACAGTAACGCTTGCGGAAGTTTTTCGCATGATTTTTTTTCAATAGAGAGTTTGGAAAAAAAAATAAGTTATTTACCGACCTAGGGTCGGTCCATATAGGGAAAAACTGTGACCTCAGGCTTGAAAATGCTGCCTTCAAGACCTCGGTCACAGTTTTTCACTATACGGACCTCCTAGCCGGCAAATAACACATATTCACCCAGCCCTCACCGACGTACGTTGCGCTTGTAAAATGATAGCGCCACATAAACATAGGATATAAAACCTTTTTTTTAATTTTTGTTCCTAAACGACAAAGGCAAAAATTTTAGGCCGTTAGTTTCTTTACAAAGAGAGAGCGTGTAAGAATGAATGCGCCCCTCATTATAAACTCGGCTCGAATGTACCTGCAAGCCGGTGCATTGATGTGTTCAGCACCAGAGATATTGCCCAGGCCGCGTCATACGCGAAGGAGGCCTCGTGACGAGCGTTGAATCCAGTTAAAATCTTAAATTCTTCGGCATATTGTTGAGCAGTCTGAGGAGGAATTTAGTGGAAATAAACAAAACAAAGGTTTCTACATATTGATCTAACATTGCTAAAATTACTTCTTTCAAGCATAGCTAACATCTCGTTCACACCTACAAGTTAAGCATGTTTCAAAAGAAGTTTAACTGCTGAAGTTTAAAACTGAGTTGCTCATACCGAGCGCGCTCCACAACAAAACAAGGTAAAAACTAGCTTGAACAAAATGCATAGCAAGGTGGTTTAAAATTTGTCTTGTAAAGCTGTGACTGGAAAGCATAATCAGCAAATCAGAAAAATCTAAACCTGATTTAGTAAAACTTGTTTAGTCGGGTACTTTACGTGCATGAATTTTGTTGCAAATCATGGTGTTAATTATTTACTTGTATTACCTACCCAGCCAGATACCGTTCTTTCCTTGGAAGTTACATCATCCTCGTTCAGATTCAAATGATCTGTAGCTAAGTATCCCTCCACTGCTTTCCTCATCTCATCTAGAGAGCAGTCGATATTATCTTCAGCCAGACTTCTCTCCCACCATTTGTCTTCATACCAACCAATAATGATCCATACGTATTTCTTACCGTACATTTCCTGTTTATAAGCCTTTAAGAAGACAAATTTTTGATTTCAAACAAATAGCAAAGAGTTTTTTTTCCTCAGAGAGAAAATCGAGAAGAGGTTAAAAGGTAATACTTAATTTGCGTAAAATTAAAACAACGACAAAAAAGTCACTAAAGTATAAACAACAATACCTCGCAGAAAACCTGTCTAGCACGTTCCTCGTAGAAACTTCCAATGATAATTCTCGCGTCTTTTCTCTAAAGGAATAAAAAAACAGGTAAACTCTACTGAATTTTACAAATAAAAAAATAAAACATTCCGTTAAAACTGAGAAGAATGCCCTTACAGTGTTACCTTGATATTCGCGAGCTGATTCACTGGATTTCCAGTGAAACTTTCCCCTGTAACAATCTCAATCTTCATCTCATGAAGAAGCTTGTTAAGTTTTTTAGTGGCCTATGTGGAGAAAACGCCATTAGAAGAAGAAAAATGCTTGACGTTAATTAGCGAGCGAGATTAGAAGATGGATCCGACTCATACAAGAGCATGCTATTTTTTCAGATAGTGAAATCGAATCGAAAACTCAAAAAAATCATCCAGTTTGATATCTGTCAAATGCAAAACGTTTGAACATACCTGTGAGAAGATCCCTGATGGTTCATTCTGGTGCAGAGTGGCCACTCGTTTCCATCCATATTTTGTTAACAATGCTGCACGTGCTGGGTTGAATGCTAAATCAGAAGAAATTGTTCGGAAGAAACGAGGATACAATTCTCTGTTTTGTAAAGCTGGAGATGTTGATGAGTAAGATACCTGAAGAACAAATAAGAAAAGAAAATTTAATTAATCAGTATATTTTCTAAATGTTAAAAAAAATGTTCTGTGTTATTGTCTATATTCATTCGCTTAACTACAACTAGCTAGTTCGCAGGTATGCCACTTAGACTGAGTAAAACAAATACATTATTTAAACATAATTAAATTAATTGAAATCCCAACTGGCGGGAGACAAACCCGTTGGTGGCTATTTACAAGCATCATGAACCGAGGAGTTCAACTAGTTGAACTTCTCTACCGAGAAACAACTCCAGCTACGCGGTCAGAGCGGGACCTGTAGATGATGCAAGGAGGGTCTAAAGGTATGTGATTGGTTACAATCAGAACCTGAGCAATACAATTTGTCATTTTTCTTTAATGAATTAAGTTTTCTGAATTAGGTACACATCAGTGTTCATACTGTATATAATTAAATTAAATTCCTTTTACGTATTGGAATGGAGAAAATCCAATACGTGTAGAGAAACTGGCTTACCTATTACTCATTACCTTATTTTTACCTTATTTTTACCTTATTTTTCTTTTTTTTAATTTTTTCTTTATTTTTCTTTTTTTATTTTTCTTGGAGCTTAAATTAAATTAAATTAAATTAAATGAGGGGTTTCCTTACAACAATTTTATTACCTCCGTTGGACCAAATGTTGATGTTAACATTGTAAAACATATACGACAAGTGGAACAACAAGTGAAAGCCCGGGATTTTGTTAGTCACAGCACAGGATCATTTTCAATTACTTGCTTACCTGAAGTAGATTCCAGTACTTTGAGGTATCGGCTATTGGCTGAGAGACTGATGAAAAGGCCGCTCCGAGCAGCATAATTTTTGTTGGTTTGTTGTAGATGTGGTCATATAGAATGTGCATGCCAACTCCAGGGTCACACTGCGGAGAAGAATAAGTTCTGTTAATCCTACAGAAATAACTAAATTTATGATTCTATTTATATTCTAGGGCAAATACTGCTATCCACTTGGCTGAGCTGTTGCATCACTATCACCATCTGTATGCAGTACCATTGTAAATGGTTTGAACCCAGGAGTATCAGTAGTTCGTCTAATGTGATCGTCCGGGTGAAGGTAGTTCTGAAAAGAACTGTTGTTGGTGACTGACGTTTCGACAACCTGATCGGAAGTCATCTTCAGAGTGAAGATGACTTCCGCTCAGGTTGTCGAAACGTCAGTCACCAACAAACGTTCTTTTCAGAACTACCTTCACCCGGACGATCACACTAGACGAACTACTGTATGCAGTACGTAGGTGGAGAGTGTTCAATAGTGGTTGGAATTTTACAGTAATTGAATGTCGCTGACAGTTTTTTTTTTCTTTTTTTTAAGGGGATGGGGGAGGGGTTGGGGGGAAAATACATATAAGCCGTCAAACTTTGATTTCGCGTTAACATTTGCATTTTTAGAACAAAGTTTCCTCCGGGGCACCAATCAGGTCATTGGCTGTTAAATATAATAGCCATGAAGAGCTAATAATCTAGATGAAACGGTCACCAACGGGCCGTGAGATTTGGCCTTATCAACAAAGTAGAGTCAAATTTCATGAGGTCTAAATTAAGTGAAGTGATCACAACTGCAGTTCTAAGCAACTGTTATTTAATAAGCATCCAGAATGAAGATATGATTTGATACTTCAATCAGGGGGTGGCATACCATATCAACAGTGGAAGGTGTGGTCGTATGAACGGGATGAAACCATACGGGATTAAACAGATTGGAATTTCAGAATGTGGCAGTTGGCCTTACATAATAGGCTGGCCGCATTAACGAGTTTTCTTGTAGTAAAATGAATGGACGTTTCGTTTCCGTAATAAAAAGGTAACCTTATTATAAGTTGATAAGTTGATCGTTTGTGCGCACAGACCTTGGTGTCATTGAGTACCAATCGCAGTTCATATCCCGGTAGGATGTCTGTTCGGTTATTCACTTGACTTAAGGCTAATTCGACGACTTCCTTCACCGCGCGTCCGCCGGTCCATTGACATGCCGGTGTTAAAGGAGAGTAGCCACCAATCGTCAAATACTTCAAGCCATGAGATGGCGCTGTAGGTAGAATGGTTACAAAGCAAAAAAAAAATCGATTGTAAGATTATTCGTGTTTATTTGGACTTCGGTAATCTGAAAAAGGCATTTTTTTGTACAGACTATTTTTGATGAAAGGGAAAGTGCTTGACTGTTAAATGAGAATCAGCGGTGACATGAAAATATCGGATTTTCGTCCTTACTTTCAGTACAGAATACTTGCTTCGTTTTAATCTACATGTCCTAATAACTTGTTCAAGCGCTGGCGCACATCACATTCATGAGTAGCTTGATTTATTTCGTGAACCAGAATTCAAAAAAATGGGGAGGGGGGGGAAATAAAATCGTGTCTTATAAGCATGCCGACGTTCTTTGACCTTAACGAACAACACGACTGATAACAAGACTGACACGTCAAAACGGAACAACACTTAGTACGAGGGATTATTTAGAGGTTACGATGTAATTTAGTCAGCTTACACTCAATGGAGGTAAAACAAATTTGTTTTTCTTTGCTTTTTTTTCTTGATTTAATAATGACCTTGAAAGGCTCGCATGTAACGATTAACACTCACACGGTGTATTACATACTTTGACAACTTTTATTCCTATTCTATACATGACTAAATTCAACTCCCTCCTTGCCTCAGATAAATGTATTAAAAGACTCAAAGGCAACGTAAAGCTGTGATGAAAAATTAGCCCATAAGGGGTTGGAAAAAATGCTGGAAGCCTAACTAGTTCCAATTCAACAAAGTGAGAATGACGTGTTGTTGTTATGGTGAGTGGATTATTAGAATTTCCTTGTTCCTTTTCTGTCGTAAAATAAATGTCTTTGGTTTTTCACCTACCTCCACAAAAAGCACAGTAAAGGAGCAATAACCGGGCGGCTTTCGCAAACCTGGAAGGTTCAAATCTTGTCATTGTGGAAGTCACTGTTTCAAAAGTTTCAGACCTGTTTACATAATTCAGTTCTTCGGCAGTTTGGCGGCTTCATCAGCTATAACAATTCAAATTGCTTTTCTTTTCGCCGCCTGTCCCAAAGCAGTCTTTTTTTACTGTGACGTTCGGTACACTGGACGACACTAACTGAGATCCGCGTTGCTTACCGCAGTAAAGTTGTAGCGGTTTATAATGGCAAACATTCGAACCTGACAATGATAGCATTCCTTTAGCACCTTGTTGTCACATGTCGCGTAAATCTGCTTTATTAGTCTTTTGGCTTGCACAAACTGTCATTCAAAGCAGCATCAGCGTCCTGTGAGACAATTTTCAATAAGGATAGAGTTCAATGACAAGGAATTACATTGTGAGTACATCATTGGAGGCATTTTGTCATTATTAGGCTTGTCAGAACATTCTGTGATGACTTACGTACATTCCAGCAGTTGAAACAAAAATTGCTCGAGTAGGTGTCTGCAGACGATACACCGTTACTCAGAAAAATTTGCCGTTCCGTCCTGGAAGAAATGTGTGTATTATAGGCTGTGGAAACATCTTAATGTTCCAAATCGCTTAACTTGGGAAAGCTTACATAAGATTAGTTTAAATATTTAAATGTCGAAGGATTAGCGGCCTAGCTATGCAAATAGATCGAAAGTTCACGACGACTTGTTTACGTTTTGCCACAGACAATTGCCACGAGTGAAAAGAGCAATCATCATGCAAAATGTCGTCTCCAGTACATACACATCTAGACACATCGTGATTATATTTTGGTGCGTTGGCCAGCTAGCCAAATCAACAGATGCTACAAAATCAAACTAAGACTGAGATGTGAAAACTAAGTGGGTTAAAGCCAAACACCAAAAGCCCTGATGAAAATCAGCAGGCAGTAAAACGGGGAACGCGTGCCCTGGCTAAGGCCGTGCTGACACTCTTGTCAGAGTCTTTGGGTATCTTAATCTAACATACTTCCGTGACCCAAATACTTGGTGATATGTAGGATCTTGCTGCTTTTAACGTGACATTTTGCGTATTAGTATTAATCTTCATTTCCGAAAAAGGCTCTCCATTTGTTGAATAGGGTTTCTATTTTTGATTTCTTGAATACAATCCAGAGTTTGGAAGGTCTACACAATAAAAATGATTCGACCTGCATATCGAAATAAGTTATCAATGGAGTTAAGTTAAAGTTAACTACATTACCTTAGTATCTCTGTTCCGCACAAATTGCGTTATCGAATAGTAATAGTAATTCTTCATTGAGCTCAGTCATGTAATTAATTGAATAATTTCACATCTTGAAATTATATTGCACACAAAGCTGATTCTATCTATATTGAATTCCAAGTTCGAGCTGGAAGCTAAATTAAATTTAACAGTTTCTTTCTTTCTTATTAACTCTGGGTACAAGTTAAGCTCTACCTATAAAAAGAAAGCAAAAAAGGAGCAATTTCAAAATTACAATATTTAAAATGCAAACCATTCTTTAGCGCAGGGAGAAGGAATTCCTTCTTTGTATTCCTTTTCTAAACTTACTTTCTTTCATCTTCGCCTGCGTGATTTCTTTTTCGCGCTTTAGGTACAGTGTATGCGCTTACGGTTGCGTGTCTAACCTGATTGACCTGTAGCGTTCTACAATTGGGTCCCCTGTGTACGACTACACAGAAAAAAATTCCTATAAGGACAACAAAATGGCCACTCCGCTTGATTTCAGGGGCATGTCTCACGGTCAGTAAACTGGTACCGTTTAATACCAAGACATGTGGCGAACATGTGAGCATGTGAGCAGGTTATGTGAGCTCAGCCTGATGTGAGCTCGTCTTTGCTTTGGGCCATCTTTGGACTTCTTTCCGTTCAGCTGAGTCGCCGTAGATTCAACTATTTTGTGCTCTCAGCGCTGGATTTTGGTAGATTTAAACGCTCCAACGGTAGCATTTATCGAAATCTGAGGGAATCATCCATATTTATTTTATATGTTAACGGACACGACTTTGAAGACCTTTGCTTTGGGATGTTAACTGTGGGAACGCCATATTTTGATTGCATTTGTTGATTAGTTTCAGTCGTTACAGATAGCCGAGTCTTTATCCAGTCCAATATTGTTTGGAGTCAGTGGAAAAGTAATCTGAAGGCAAGATCCATAACAGTGAGCCTGAACCATGGAACGGCAAATTATGTAAATACTTTCTACTTTTATTTATCATGGAAAATACTCGAATCAGTCGCACGGAGTTTGTTTTCGATAAACGAGCACGCGATTGCAAATGTTTGCCTTATATATTTGTGCTTCCAGTTTAGAATAATGTACGTGAAAATTATACTTTTACAAATTAGCTCTTACGCTTACAATACCGGGTAATCTGAAATACTTAGCATGAAACTTGAAGGCTAATGTATGTACATTTTAGTTCTATTGAACTTATGAAGTCTGCGTAAACTGGCGCCGTTACGCAACGTATCAACAGACAGTAGTTCATACAGGTCACCTCTTCACTAGCATAGACTCTGACACCATGCATATCTGTCTGTAAAACCTTGGTTGTTGATAAAAAAATGTTGATTTTAGCAATAGACAGAGGTTGAAAGTCAGCTAGCGAAATCATTTAAGGCACACATATTAAAGTGGCGACGTCGAACGCACTCTCGTGATCTTTCATTACTTCAAGCTTAATGAAAAAGGAATGATTTTTTTTTCTCAATAATTTTATTTCAGCACAGGTAAAAAATCAACTTGCTTGAAACTGAGATAAAACTGGTGACTCATTTCTTGATTCCGTCTGCGCGCCTGTTATATACATGCATATCCTTCGCTAGCTCCCCTACACGCTAGTTTCAGCAGAGGCGTCTGCAGGTACCCTATAATATGGGCTGGACTCATCATGCTTGCTCAAGTCGCAGTATGGTACATCTCTTGTCATAATAGTTTCCACTCTGTCAATCAATTCCGAGAAACTTGGCCGATTAGTTGGATCTTCCCTCCAACATTCATTCATCAATTTATATCTGTTAAGAAAAGGTGGCAAATGTGAAAAATTCCAAAAGTTTTGAAGTAGTAATTTTGCAAAAACTGATACAAAAGTTGTACAATTTGAAACGAATATTAGAGCAAAAACTCGACGTTTCGATGTAATTATCTAAGAGGTAACCAAGAATGATGGCGTTGTATAATGTTCAACCAAGAGTGATGGCGCTGTATAATGTACAAGCTCGTGGTCTTATCTTTTCAAGACCTTTAAAGTAACGACAGGAAAATCTGGTCGTACGATTGTCATAATTGCATCAGCTTCTATCGTTCTTCATACCGTGTACTGATTAAATCTTCACCCGCTTGCAGCTTGACAATAGTCGAGCTTAGCTCAGCTCAGATTTGATCACTGATCTAAGCGAAGCTGAACAGATTCGAACTTAATTTATCTGAGCTTCACTTAAACGAGGGTAACATCGATCGTTCTTCATTTTTCATTTTCAAACTGACTAATAATTTATCAAGTCAAACAAAGAAAATTTTTACCTTGACGGTGTTCGGAATGATCTGATCTTAATTAGCGCAGATTTTTACGATTTTATTTCTCCGGTTTTCTTTATCAAGCTTTATCAAGTCTTATTAGCTTTTATCAAGCACTTAAGACAAAATATTTGACTACAAACACCTCGTAGTATAGCAAAAACACTCCGATACAAGTCTTATAGTGAACTCCTTTCTCGGTGTTTGGAAATGTGGTAGAACACGGTCTCTCGTGTTAGATCGTGTTAGATATATTACGTTAAGCCAGCATTACAAGCACACTTCAGTTACTTACACTTCATCACAACACATTGGCGGCCTCTCCATTCGATAACCATTTTTCAGTGCTCCACATATTTCTGTGTTACTCATTGTTGGGTAAGGTGCACCTCCTGGATCCGAAACCAAGAAATCAAGATCAACATGAAAAAACAAAAATTGCAGAAGTTAGTGTGCAGCAAGAAGTTTTTTCATGATTAGTGGACTTAATCAGGCCGTTGTGTTTAGGCAATGTCTTAGAACGTTGTTTAGCAGCGCAATAATTCAAGGTCTACATCGCTGTGTTTTATTTTAATCTTGGTTATGGTCCATCTATAACGCCAAAGAGCGATCAGTGACATTTCGCAGACAACGAAATAATAAATCTTCAAAATTTCAGCCACATTTCGTCTAAAATGATTTTTCGTTTAATCTTGCCGAAAAGCTTCACATTTTGTGGAAATCTAACTTCGTTTGCATCACTGTAAGGATAATTTGTTTGTGACAGTTGTCTGTTGTAAGATATGATCCTCGGTATCTTGGACGGCACCTCGGTATATCTCGTAGCTATTCAAAACCGTTATTCGGGAATACTCTTGATTTCTAAACTGTTTGGTCACTTAGCATCCAAAACGAATAAAATTTCGACCTCTTTTTTTTGTTTTTCAACTGACTGTATTCAATATTTGCTTTGTTCATGGCAATGCCTGTAGCGCCTACCCCCCGGACTTTTTTCTGCTAAATGGCAAACATTCAACTAATTTTTTTTTAAATTGACTCAGTGTACAGAAAATCTAACCATATTGCTAAATACTCACTGAAGTACAAAAAGAAGAAATAAAAAGAGCTATCTGAAGAGGTCTACATACCCATGGTGGCCATTTCCCAGAGAAGAACACCATACGACCAACTGTTAAAAATTAGGAAAAACATATATAAGTTATTATTATGTTTTGCTTCAACTAGGACGCGATCCCTGTAAAAAGGTTGTTGGAATCCAGTGTTAGTATGTCTGCGCAGGGAGACTATCGCACCCAAGTAATTGAAGGGGTACAGTCCAAAATCCACTAATGGCACCCCTCTACAATGGCCACTTTATTTGGTCCCGGCGGATGGTCCTTATAGTCACTCTTATTTTAACCTCTCCGCAACGGCCAGTTAATCACCCACTTACGAATGGTGTATACAAAACAGCACTTTTTTTGTAAAAAGTCAAGAAAAAAACTGTCCCTTCAAACCATTAATTCGACGCTTAGTGTTAAAACATAAACGTGACGACTTTTAACTGCTCTTTTAGGTACCGGCCAAGTTTTTCAATCGCTGTAAATGAATCGATCGTTTAAAACATGGCTAATTCATTTTTTTCCTGTCAAACGCATCATATGTATACCTGTGTGTTTCAGCAGAGTTTGAAAATTCAGAAAAGTTATTAATATTACACTACGCAAGGCATTTATCGGTAAATTAAACGGTTCATTCTCTTTGAAATTTCTGGCATAAGTTGTTTTAGTTCTTATTGTTGTACATCCCAAGGAATTCTGAAAAAGTAACTTTAACTTTTAAGAATTAACAAGGTCCAAGAAATACCATTTCATAAATACGCCGTCAAAAAATCTACTTACACATCACTTTTAATAGTAAAAACACTATACTCGATCGATTCGGGGGCCATCCATTTGACAGGAAGCTTTTTCGTCTTTTTAGTGGTGTAAACGTCTTCGTAGATCTCACGCATCAACCCAAAGTCCGATACTTTAACCCGATTATCATGACCAACTAGAATATTACGGGCTGCAAGATCACGATGAACGAAATCTTTCTCTGCGAGGTGATTCTGTCAAAGACGAAAAATAAATACTGATGGGACATAATACATGTAAGTTATCTGTTAGTGGTTGCACTGTGGATTCAGAAAGAGAGCTGCTCAGGAAATCCTTGGGTGATGAATTTGTGGAGGGAATTTTGCTCGCCAAATTTGGGCCTATATTGGTAAGATAATCACAGAAATTATTCGCAGGAATTTATTCAGCTGAAGAATTTTCCGCGTTTGCCTTAAGCTAGATCTAGCCTTATCCAATTTGTTGTCATGGTGACATGAACAACACAAGTTAGCTTATTTCTAAATGACTTATAGTTGGATTCACGTTCATGACTTGCTTTCCTTAAGAATAATTTATAAAGCCTAGCTTTATGATTACAGTAGTAAGCCACGGATTATGCAGAGTTTTTAGGCCTCTTCTGACCAAATATTTCATCCTAATGCGCAAATCAAATAAAATGAATGGTAATAAATATCTTATCAACCGAGTTTCGTCGGTGGGTATTGACCTTACCATCCCCCTTGCTATTTGCCAAGCAAAGGAAAACAACTGTTGAGTAGTAAAGCTGTCATCTTCTTCATTTCCACGATAAAGATCCTCGTTTGAGAGAAAATTTTGAGAAGCTTGGTTGTTTCTTTGTGATGTCAAAGACATCGCTGACAGGTCGATGTCAGTTTCTGTGTTACCCTCACCCTGAATAGACAAAACAAGACATTTAACTAACTGTGTACTTAAGGTAACGAAAGTTGATTTTTTTATGAACAAGGTATCAACATCAACAAGAGCCTATAGTAACTGAAGGCGTAGACATGAATTGATAACTTTTTTGTGCCACGAAGTCAATACCAAGTGTAAGAATATACTCTAAGCATTCTCGATTGTTAAAAATAAATACTGCAGTCACCTTTTTTAACTCGTAAAATTCAATAGCAAGTTAGTTGTGGTGTGCAGATTGCACAAATGATATGCACATGAGGGGTCAGTGTCTCATCCGTTGACTTTTTGGGCAATGACTGCTGACCAGCAAATAAAACGTGATAAAGCAATGCATGCGTAAATACTGCGGGTGCATACATCGTTTTAGATATTACGTAACTACGTGTGTTGTAATGAAACTGGGAACTTTTTTGGTTGCTTTTTTTATCGTAAATAAATAAAATACATAAATTATGTTTGTTTAACGAGGGTAGCAAATAACAGTCATACGACTGGCAAACCCGTGGTTCTCAAATTCCCAATCGAATTGGAATTTAGCAGTGTTGATTTTTGTGGACGAAGGAAAACCGGAGAACCCAAAGAAAAACCTCGGAAAAAATAAAGTAAAACCCCCATTGTTGTTCTTTCCTTTTTACCTGCGTCCCTGGGGGTTCTAAAATGGGAAAATTTACGGTGCAAATAGAATAATAAAACACCAAAAGCTCTCTTTTACTTCAGCAATATTATCTGACGAGTCGCTCAGGTCAACGATGAAACCACTGTTGTAATATTGCTGAGTAGATTCCGTCTTCGATGAGGTTTGACCGTCTTCTGTCGTCCCTTTGCGGACTTCCTTTTCCTGTACGTACTGAAATAACATCAAACTTATGCGCCACATATATCGTCTTGTTGGTTGGAAAATGAAATTAAAGAGGTTTCACTGGTCTGTCAAAATGTGGATAGTCTAATTTCCGTGACATAAAAGTAATAGGTACTCCTACAGAGTAGTACAAGTTGGAAATAATTGTACTGCACTCCAGAGTTCAGAGTCGCAAATAGTTAGAATACCGTTCTATCCATTCGTCGATGAATTTTAATTTAACTGAGCAGGGAAAAGGTTTTAAAAAAGTCAAGTTAAACATTTTGCAGTCTTACTGATCGAGTTTATTTATTCATTTCTTCTGTTTCTTTTTTGATTAATTAATTGCTGTGCTCAAACTCTAGTACATATCTCCCAAATTTCAATATTTTTAAGTTTTACTCATCTCGATTAGCCTTTTAGTTATTCTGAGTAAATGTTATCTTTTTATGTACTGATATATTGTGTTGCAAATTAAGTTTAACTTTTTAATTTGTAATGTAGCTTGTTGTTGTTGATGTTGTTGTGTCCATGTTTCTCGTTACAAAATTTATTCATCGTCGGTCCATGATTTGGATTGATCTAAAATACAGTCAACAGGAATGTCTCCACATGATTAAGATGTACCAGCACCTTGTTATTGATCAGAGAGTCTCTCGCTAAGAAAAACGGATAAAGAGAGCCAGCAATTTATAGTAATTGCAATACTACAGTCCCTCTCTTGTTGATTGACAGCCTTTTAATGTATCATTCTCTGTGGCATCCGTCGTTACAAGGGAAGATATTTGGAGCTATAGGTTTCACTCCCGTCTTTACATGACAAAGTTCAACATTAAGGCAATACTCAGTACAAGTGTAACTTCCTACCAATCTTCTCTTGCGTCTTAACCACTGCAACAAGTCACCAAATGGAATGTACTCTATCGCCATGAACTTGTGATCCTGCAATGTGCAACAACCAACCAGCGACAAAATATTCGGGTGTGCACCCAGAACCTTCATCATCGCTATCTCAAACAGAAATTCGTCTTCTTGTGCTTCACTTGGATCATCTAACAAGAAGGAAATCATGAACAAAGATATAATTTAGGCGACTTTCGAGTCGACAAAAATAATTATCTTTATTTTTTTCTGAAGCATCTAAGCGGTCCAGAATCCTAAATCCTTGGATCTGATTGGCTAATTCCGCGCGCTCGAGCGGTCCGGATTTTCCCATCTAGACCCCGCGTACGGACCGCTCCGAGTTTTCCAACATTGCGGCTATTTTAGCAGCTTTTTGTTACGCTAAAAATCTCCATGAAATGTATATCACTTATTGCTCAGTTAAAAATCAGCGAAAAGTGAATCTCTTCTTTTAAATACTTCAGTAAACAACACGGGTTTACTTGGCCGAAACGTCAAACCCACGCGCACGTTGTGAAACTGCTGCAGTAAAAAATCAACAAAAATATTTCTTATGAAGTAATTTTCCAGAGCGAAAAAAATAAACATGTTATTTGCCTGCCTAGGTCGGCAAATAACATATATATACCGCTCATGTTGTTACTGGCACATGCTAATTTTTCACTCTTTACGCAGTTTTCTAAGCATACAAACCCTGACTTAATTCGAAAAATAGTGGTATGTTCAATGCCAAATAAAACACAATCAGTTCATTCACTTGGTTTCAGACTGGCTTTCTCATGATATATTATGTATTTTATGAACAAAATTGCATTCTGTGGCACAGAAAAGAGCATATAACGTAAAATTCCGAAAGTAAATACCCTCGTTACTTTCACAATTAGCAACCTTTGGGGCCCACTACCCCCGGGGTAGTAACTTTCGGGGAGCAAAAGTGTCCTTTTACTAAAAATTAGGTGAAATTCGTTGATCCATGTTGCTGTTACATGGGCGAACTTCTCCTATTCCAATTTTCTCTTGCTGGTCTTTTCTGAGCCATTTAACTCATTTTAGTCTTGACAGTGATAAAAACAAGGAATCTCTATTCGTCTTCATTAAACAAACACACCCTAATAGTCAACGACAAAAATCAATGCAAAACCTGCACCTTGCAATTTTTTGACGGCGACCACCTGATTGGATTCCTTTGATTCCAGCACTTCTCTGGTATCAAACACTTCTATTCCCTGTCGTTGCTTCAGAATTGCTTTGTAGACAACACCAAACGCTCCTCTGCCCAGTTCTTCTTGGTATTCTATTTGCTCGGGAAGAATTTCCCATTTGTCTAGCGGAATGATCTCACGGCGACGCTGAGTTGATCTGTAATAATAATAAAAAAGACCATTTATCACAGTCGTCATGACATGGCGTTCTGGTTTTTGTTTGATATAACAGCTTTCATAAGTACTTCGTGCCTATATTGCTCAGAGCTAAAGATATTACGCAAGTGGTTATAAAGGTAAGATTGCTAGCTTAGTCATTACTAGTCAGTACTGAAACACGTTATTGATCAAGTGATTATCCCACGTCCATGCTTACTCCCTGACCGTAATAGAAGAGGTTGGATGGAATCCCTCTCCTTGGAAAAAGGATTTTAAAATAAACCAAAACTATCCTGACACTCTCCTAGGACTGCAGTAATGAGGTCTCGCTTAAAATAGAGGTAGCAAGTAGACAAAATAACCTTTCATGTCCCTTGCGACTACACTTCTTGTGGCGCCAGAAAGCTGCTGCTAAACACAGCACCACCAAACTACAGGCAACGCCCAATGATATGTATGCAATCGGTAAATCGAAGACCGCACGTTCCTCTGTTTTAACCTCTGGCGCTGCTTTGTCTTCTTTGTTCACTGAAGAAAGTACAAAAATACAAGAGCAGATAAAACAGCAACCTCTTTATTTATCTGACATCAACCTGGATGAGGCACAAAGCGCTGATTTTATCATTTTCTCATAAAAGCAAGATTCAAGTAACAGTCGTCACACTTTGTAACTTTTCGTACAAATTATTAGGGAATATTTTGGTCACGTATGAATTTTACGCGTTGTTAGTTTCTCGGTAAAACACTTGTGTCTATAAAATAACGTTACCTTCATTGCAAAGATTTTCGCTGCAGCATCGCACTTCACATTGTCTAGTGGAAGTACATTCGTCGAAAATGTTCGCCGTGTTGCTACAATCTTTGTTATTTATACAACCATGTTTAAACCGCTTTGTAACACTGGATCCATCTTGTGAGGTCTGCTGCATCGACGCATAATAGCAACGATCATCCATGGAACCTTTACATGTGACTTCTTGCTGATGTTCTTGACACTCCTTATGAGAAGCTGTGCTACTGCATTCAAAGCAAGTGAGGCCCGACTCTAGGCCAAAGATCAATAAATTTTATATCAACTACAAGACAATAGATCCATACAGCAAGTCTCGAGGATTTTGGTTTTCTCTTTTGTACTAGTGCCCAAATAAATCCCAAACCAAGATCGTGCAATTCTGAATATAACATCCTGTATAGCTCCCACCGCCAAAGTTAGCATTCCAGAAAATAAATATGCCCTCTTTTTAAGCTCAGATTTAACAGCCATCTTTAAGCCATCTTTTCTATCTTTTAACATTTTGCTGACTCTAACCTTGAAAAGCTTGTTTTGCAAGTCAGAGAAAAGAAAATTTGACACTGGCGAAGAACGCCTCGACCTCTTTGTTTATTGTGTATCATTTTTTTTTTGTTACTTTCCTTAATTTAAATTTAAACTGCAAGTAATTTTGGAGTGCAATTGCATAAACATATCAACTAGATAAATTTTAAAAAAAAGTACTCCTATTACTTAAGGCTGCCTAAGTAGCAGAGGAATCAAATTACGCAAGCAAAAACTTGCCTTTGTTACACATGTCATCGCTGCAACATTCCACAAATGGTTTCTTAGCTGTTTCTGCGCACTGGTCAATTGTGGTGCATCCTTTATGGTATGTTACAGTTCTATTGTCATCTTTGTATGTTGCTTTAACACAGCGATTATTTGGTAATGTGCAGTTTACTCTTGTTTGATTCATTACACAGTCGGAAAATGATATGTTGCTTGAGCACTGATAACAGGAGATATCTGCAAAAAGGTTTGCATCAGCAGCGTAGTAGATTGCAATTCAACGGTTTTTAGAGACATTGAAGCCATTTCTACTTCACGTGAAGCTATAGTTCCATGTTAGATACCCGGGATTTACTACCACATAAAAAGAAGAGAAGTGCTATTCTGACCTATTAAGAGCCAAAAACTCTGTTTTAGTAAAAACTAGAGTGTTTAACCTCAAAACGTCCACAGTGGTGTCTTTAACGGTATAACGCCCACAAAAAAAATATAACGGGAGACTGAATGTATTGATTTAGAATTGGTATCTCTTAGGAGTGAAAATAATTTCAAGCCACGCTGTAATTAAGATGCACAGGGTGAGGACTTCAGCCTTCCCTCCTCCAACCCTGGGCTTAACGTTCATAATCGAAAATTAGACTTACCCGTATTACAAAGTGTATCAGCACAACATCCCATAGAACTATTCTCTCTGCATTGATCTGCTGAGGTACATCCTTTGTAGAAAACAGACTCTTGATTGTTCTTGTCCACTGTTGAATTCTTTTGCTTGAAACAGTAATTCCGGGGAAATGTGCAATTGACTATCTCTTGTCTCGTTTTACAGTCGGCGAATGACATGTTGCTTGAACATCGATAACAGGAGATGCCTGACAAGATAAATACAGTCTGTTTCATTATGAAGTCTTTAACTTTCCAACTTTAACAACACAACCTCCCAAATTAGAATGGATTTCCGATTTATCCCTCGATTTTTCAAGCTTCGCAAATATTTCATGTATTTTTTCTTCTTTAGCCAAAATTTAGGAGATTTCACGCCTGTTTTTTCAAACCAAATTGTTTATCAGCGATGAAAACAACAAGTACTCTATGGTTTTCGCAATTTTTGAGATATGCTTCAAAAAGGACACTCTTTCTTACTTTCCCCCCTTATTACATTTGGGTGGTATGAAAACAACAGATCTAACGACATCAAATTTAATAGACGTTTGTTTCTTATGATCCTTTTTCCTTTCGAACAGATGACAATATCCTCGTGTTCATCCAGTAACTCGTTCACTGAACATTTTTCTGTTTCATAGAATAAATGATTTTTTTGAAATTTGATTTATCTTGAAGGTGTAAAAAGTTTAGCCTAAATTTTTCAAGTTCGTTGCTTATAATCCGTGGAGAAGAAAAATGGAGAATGCGAATGGTTTATTTATTTATAAACTACCATTTTTGGTTTCCTCCAATTAAAAGACGGTAACTTTCTACGTGGTCAAAATAACTCAGAGTGACCTCCTTTAATGTAATCCACTCGACCAGAAACATAATTTTGTAATTCACAAGAAATATCTTTACGCGTACCATTGGTTGGTTTTTCACACATATAGAGATGTGACTTATCACACTGATAGTCTTCCCACAAACCGAACATTTGATTAGCCCCCACTGTTACGCAGTCCTGGTTATTGTCGTTGTCAGGCTGCTCCGGTCTCCACTTGGAGAAGTCGACGCTACTATCATCCACCTCCCATGTAAATATGTCTTCTTGTTCAATGTCATTCAGTCCTATCCACACATACTATTATGGGAAATAAGATTCGCTAACTAACTGAATTGAAAAGCATAGTTAGTTGATCTGTACTGTCAGTATGAAACGTTTTTAAAAGTAAAATGAATATAATAAAGCAAAGTAGCTAAGCAATATTCACAAAGTTACTTTTTGCCATGACCCCTCAGGGAGTAACGACCGTGAAAAGCTTCTTATTATTTCTAGTACATATCCAAAAATAATTCAGGCCTGAACGGGATTCGAACCCATAACCTCTGCGATACCGGTGTAGTGCTCTACCGACTGAGCTATCAAGCCATCTGGGACCTGGTCACTTTGTGAGTTCGTAATATACCCGTTCAGGCCTGAATTTTTTTCAGGCTTTAATTTCACAACTGCTTAAGTTGTGCGTGTAACTGCGATGATCAATCATAAATAATACCTTTCTCCGCAGTTCAAATATATGATCTTTCATATATTCATTTGCATCATTCACATTCTACGGGTATATTACGAACTCACAAAGTGACCAGCTCCCAGATGGCTTGATAGCTCAGTCGGTAGAGCACTACACCGGCACTGCACCGGCATCGCAGAGGTCATGGGTTCGAATCCCGTTCAGGCCTGAATCTTTATCAGGCTTTAATTTCACAACTGCTTAAGTTTTGCGTGTAACTGCGGTGATCAATCATAAATGATACTATTCACTATTCTCTTAAGAAGAAAATATTTTCCTTAAATAATACTAGTGAACAGCACCTCAGCAACAGATCTTGTCAACTTGCTTTATTTTCTCCGACCGCTTTCGTCTGATCATACAGACTTCATCAGGAAGTTTGAACAAGACACATAAAGGAACTTATTTTATACCTATTCTTTAGAGTACAAATCACGTTCCAACTAGGGTGTGAACAGCAAAAAACACCTACAGAATTGCGTGCAGGATATGACTAAAATCTTGCGAATGTGCAATGTTTTAATTTTGGGGCTTTGGGGCTTAACGGATTTAACGACAAGATCTGTTGCTGAAGTAGGTTTTTAGTCTCTTTTGTATGTGTGAATTTATTAATTACACTGTTACGTATACTTTGCATCCCGTTACTTGTAGTTGTTTCTATTGTTTACTTGTATCTTTTGTAGTTTTTCTTTATTTTGTTCTTGATATAAACTCCTGACCCCGCCTTGATTAGGTCTGGAACTAGTTACGGGGGAAGGCAGTTCTAAATCTTGTAACTAGCATAGCCGTTTTAGTCGTTTTAGTCTTAAGATAGTATAGACATCAAATTTGAGACGCTGGGACGTGTAATGAAATAACAGCTCATTTAAATAGGCTGGAGCAAACCCAGTAGCATGTCACTTTCTTTGTTCTTTCTGCTGTCTTTATGAGCTCCTTATTAAATACTCTCATGTCAGTGCTCTTAATCCATTTACTTTTCGGCCTATTTACATACTCACTTTGGCTGTTTGGCTAATTCCGGTTATACGTAAGTAGACTTCTAAGAAGTCTTGCTCCGATTCGTCATCTATCTTCATCAGATAGCCACCGGATGCATGACAGTCCTGTTTTGCATTACTCCATGGTTTTGCGTGTTCACTCGCTTTGTAGCATGAAAAACCATTCAGAAACCATCCATCAGGACAGGCAGGTTTACCTAAATTTAGAATTAACCTCAGCTTTATTTCTATGTTGTAATAACAATAATAAAATAACACAACGGCAAAATACACTTTATAATCCAGTAGTGAACCCTTAATCTTCCCCGTTTTATGCCTATTAAAAGTGATTTACCGCTACCAGTGATCAAACTTGAAACTATATCTAAAAATTCGCCCACCTTTAGGTCTCTCGCAGATATAAAAACGAACCCAGGAGCACGGTTGGTCGTTCCATACGTTATTTCGAAGCCCAACACAGTCTTGATTTCCCGTGTGACTCGGCTCACCACTCCTCCACTTACTGTAAACAGAACTGTTAAAATACGTCCCATCGCTCCAAACAAACTGACCTTCGTTTTCTCGGTCATTCAAACCAATCCACAACAAATCATTCTTAAAATCGGAGGTGAGAGACTTTATAAATTCTTCTTCCCTTTTATTCTCTATACTAACAAGGTCTCCTCCGTACCCCAGACACACAGCACGAGCGTTCTCCCAGCTTATCCTCTGCGAATATACGAAGCTTGTCATTACTTTGTAGCAAGAATAGTCAAACTCATCCCATTCAGTAGGGCAATCCGAAGCTAGAAAACAGAAAAAAATGATTATATAGTTTTCTTTACCTACGAGCAAGAATGGGTCGTGAGCGAACAGATTGTCCTCGTCTCCGAACACGAACATCTCCGAATATCATTGCATCATTAAGCGCGATTGTCTTTCCAGAAGAAGTCTATGATTTCGCACTTGCACACTTCAGTTTTAACTCAAAAAAAGGAGCATTCGTAACAGCTGTGAGCCCATATCATGTTGTTAAAAGGCAATAACGGGTAACTGAGGGTCTGCAATTTTGCTTTCACTGAGGAATCTAGTTTTATTTATGTTTCCTGATGGTTTGCAAATTGAAAGCAAATAATTTCCCCCCTCCCCCCTTTTTTTCTTTTTTTCCTGATAAATATTGCAATGATATCCATTACCTAACTATATAAAGCAAGGGTTGTTTTCGATCTTCTTCGATCAATTAGGCAGAATGCAGCCACCTACACCTTCAATAATGTTTAAGCCTTGCTAATGAAACTTTGCGGGTCTTATTTACCTGCTTGACATTTATATATTGGAGGAGTAAAAACCTAGCTTGAAGAATATCACGGCTCCACCTTAAGCACCAATCTTTAGGCATTTTTTGGGTTGATAGTGATAAGTTAACAAAACATAGTTCTATGACCTCTAGTGGTGGCAAATAAATGCAAGCTACATTTCGCAACGGAGTTTTTTTATCTCTGATAATTGCAGGAGCAGGTGAAATAAAATGTTCACTTACAAGATGTAGATATTGTTGCCATCAAAAGAAGTAATGCAATCGAAGTCATCTTCCTCGTCGCTTTAACCAAAAGATGAAAACAGCAAAAGTTTGATTCGGTATTAATCAGCACATAATTGAGAACTACAAAATGAAACAAGTGAATATTATTATTCATGAGGGTCTCCAGGTTTCTTAGGGAACAAAGGAAAAACAAGTTAGGGAACAAGGGACATGAAGCAGTTTTGGGGATCACAGAAACAAAATACTGCGTAAGGGAGGACAAACAAAAGCGAAGTAAAAGAAGTAAAAGGTACTTTTTCTAGGCGTTTTCTCTGCCCCCATGTCCTCAAATAATGCGTAGCCATGGTAACGGTTTATCACCAATAAACCGAAAAATAAGTGGTGCCACTACCGTAAAGGTGTCAAAAAATATAAATGAGATGGTGCCAAATAAATATATCTTATTAGACGTTTTAGTGTGAAGTATCGCTTTATATTTTTACGAATCATGCAGTATTTTGGCGAGCCCGAAGGGCAAGTCAAAATACAAATAATGAGTATCCAATGTACAAATGTCACATTTATTTGGATTAATTCCACTTTTTCCGGGAATGTTTTTAAGGTGACCTCAAAACAGGCTAATTTGCCTTGGGAGACAACAAGCGGAGTGTTTTACATGCAAATGTTTAACCTTTCTTCGATATTTAAAAGGTTTAGAATTTATATTCTGTCTAAGTTTGACGGAGCTACGAACTTTTTCAAAATATGTACCTCCTACCACACTCCGGAATGATCTAGGATCAAGTAACCGAAATGTAAAATAAACCTTGTGGACACTCACTGCACCGTACAGAGCTCTACGAATTTGCTAAATATAAATACTTGCCTGATTTTTATGGAAAACAAAGATAGATAACTGCGGTCGCACCAATAACCAAGAAAGATGAACCGTAAACGCTTGGAAATAAAATAAACACCACTACAGGTCAATTGCGGATTCTAAATAGGATTTTCTTCGGTTTGGCCTTTGCTTCGGGAAAATCTACATTCATTCGGGTTTTTAAATAATGTAAACGATTAAAATTCTTTCCATCGATATGCAAATTTCTTTCTGTTGCGATGGAACGACCGAGTACAACATTAAACGGTTTATTTAGATATATTTCAAAGGGAAAACAATTGTTCCTTACCTGAGGGGAAAACATTTCTCAGCTTCTCTGCAAAGATTTGTCAGCTTCTTTTATTTCCACGATGCGATGTAAACGCTTGTTTGTTTCACTTATTTGAATGAGCAGATTGGCTGTTTTGTCCAAAACCTTCTCTTCACGAAAATGTATCCCGTTGGATTTAAAGGTTTAAGATGGATTAACTCGAATTTTTTCGTTTTGTTTACGACATTTTCAAGGTGACCTCAAAACAAGCTAATTTTATAATTAAGCTCTAGATGTCGGACGCTGCCAAAACACAGATTTTATTCCAACAAGCTCAGTGTTTTGCATTGGAAATTATCACCTTTCTTTGATATTTGAAGGGTTTAACAATTGCATTCTGTCCAAGTTTGACAGCGTTATAATTTTTTTTAAATACCTCCTGCCAAACTCATGAATGTGCGAAACGTGACATAGCCGGCCGTTTAGTTGAAGGCAATTTCCTCAAATGTGCGGCCTCATCTAGGATCGAGTCCAGGGTAACTCGCGAGTACGTACACTTACTCTGTGCCTTACAGGGCTACAAGAATTTGCCAAATATTCGCCATTTTGATGGTAAACAGAGGTAACGTATAAGTTTCTTGGCCATTACCAAGGCAAAACAATAGTTCAAAACCTAGCTTGTCTTGGGAAACACATTTATCATCCACATAAGGAACAGATACTCAGCTCACTAAACATGAATGTAAATACAGTCGAAACTCTCTAATGAGGACACCAAAAGGGAACGTGCATGCGGAGTGTCTGTATTATGGAGATATCCGTATTATGTTAAGACTCAAAAGACGATGCGGAGTCAAGGATTTATTTCAGAAACATTATATCATAGATTCTTTGACTGGCCACGCACTTCCTATCGATATTTACACGTTGTTTGAATTTTGCTCTCTTCCTTCCTTCCTTTTTTCCTTCTTACCTTCTGTTTCGGCGAATATTTGTCTAAAGTATTTATAACCCCATTGGGGATAATTACATGTAGTTTTTCGGTCGCACGGACTGATTAGTATTCGTTTTTTCGCGCTAAAAAGGTCAGTATTCGTTGTTGAAGACAGTTTTCGCAGAGTCGTTGGAAGAGAGATTACGTTTGGTTTCATTTCGTTTTCGTAGTATTTAATCGGAGTCGTTGTAACACCTTCCTTCATCCTTTATTTCCTTCCTTCTTTCTATCCACCTGTTTTTAACTTCAACATATGTATTCCTTGTACATATTAACTTATGAATTTATGATTTCAGCGATACCGGTGCAGTGCTCGCTAATGTCATGGATTAGAATCCTGTTGAGATGCGATGATCCATATCTTTCTGTGCAGTTCAAATATATGATCTTACGTATATTTATTTGCATATAACTTAACTTACTAACCTACTTCCTCCAAATCATTGCTAAACAGTAAATATTATTAAAAAACTGGTGCATTCGACAATGCAGTTCGAAAGCCATCATGGGACATAATACCATGTTCTACAAATATGCATGGTAAGTATACGCGTGATTTATTAGGCAATTCTGATTTTTATCTAGTTTTCTATATTAAGAGGGCGTTTTAATAAACAATTTTTCCACTCCGTCGTGCTTGTTGGTTATGAGATAATTATAGCCAGCACATATCGAACGCGCGCTCGTGGAATAATTATTAAATAGGCCGAGCTTTCTCAACAAGGTTTCCCATCCTGGGTTATAAACTATGACGAAAGAAAGTGATGGTGTCGGAAGATCTCTAGCTCTCCTCGTCGCTATCTTCAACAGGTTCAACAGGTACGTTGTAGTATGGACTAGACTCGTCTCGCTTGCTCAAGTCGCAGTACGATACATCTCTTGTCATAATAGCTTCCACTCGGCCTATCAACTCCGAAAAACTGGGGCGAGTGGCTGGATTTTCCCTCCAACATTCAGTCATCAGTTCATATCTTTTAAAAGAAGAAGGAAATAAAACTCAGACTATCGAAAAACCCGACAGTTGAATTTTGTAAGTAGCTATAAATAATGTACAAAACCTCGTCTTGTTTCCGATCGTATCAAGTTATAACTCATACACCGTAGCTCCAATTGGCTTCCCTTAGTTAGCTTTGCTCAACTCATTTACATTTGTTAAGCTGACCTGGGCCAAATTGAGCAAAGTCAAACTTAATTATGAAGAGGTTAAAGTAGCTCTGCATCGTGGTTACTTACACTTCATCACAACACATGTCAGGCTTTTCCATACGATAACCAGTTTTTAGAGCTCTACATAGTTCTGTGCTACTCATTGTGGGGTAAGGAACACCTCCTATGTGGAATTCAAATTAAAAGATACAAATGAAAAAAAAAAACAAAAGCAAAGGTGAATAAACAGTGATTCCATGCTGAGTAGGATACCTTTTTACCTGCTCACTCGCAAAATTAAGGGATGATGCATATGACAGGTCAAACTGAAAACAGTCACAACTGAATGGGAACTCAGTGTCATTTGTGGAAATGAGAAGTTCCACCGTTTTACCTGGAGGTGAATGCTTTAAGAAAAATAACAGTTTGTGCACTTTATCTCCACTTGAAGGGTGTTAAGTATTTCTTGAAAATTGCTTAGGTAGGTAGGTAGGTAAAACTTTATTTATGCAGGGTGGCCCATTCAGCACAGTGGCTGGTATCCAGAGGGGCCCTGCTAAATACAATTTCTAAAAAATATAAAACGTCTAATAGTATAAAA
>Ga0126337_10000232_pt1 | contig 24639 bp, 10 predicted proteins | sample DipCmetagenome_FD_92527 | JGI IMG/M metagenome (GOLD analysis project Ga0126337, IMG submission 92527) | Coral microbial communities from La Bocana,Puerto Morelos, Mexico - Diploria C A metagenome | ecosystem: Host-associated > Invertebrates > Cnidaria > Coral | place: La Bocana,Puerto Morelos...
AAGCGCGCCAACCCACGCAAACTGAAACAAACTATGATTTGTTAGACATCAAAAGGCCTTCATTCAACAGCGACTGTGAACCAGACAAAGTTTTCCTTAACGTCTAACGAAAAAGGTAAACAAAAAACTGAGTAAAAATTACTGGAATTCACATTTTCTGGAATGCAGAGAAATTGGAAAACGGAGGATTTTCGAATTCGTGTGGACGGATAACATTTTGGAAACTGAGTATTTAAAAAAAAAACGATGTACAGTAGTCACGATAATCATACGATTTCCCTGAACGAGTTTTCTTGAAAAAAAAAAAATCCAAAAATATTCGCTGATTGTTGCGTTTGAAAATTCCTCCGGCGACGGGGCTGTATTCTAACTGTAAGTACCTTGATTAACAAATACAAAATTCTTACCTGATCCTGAATCCTTTCGGTGACGTGTTTCCACATCCCTTTTTTCCACAATAACTTCTTTCTTAGTTATCAACACAGTTTCCTTTTTAACCTTTGTTACACTGTTTATCTTTTGCTCAGCGTTCGACTCGCTTTGTTGATTGTTTTCATATAAACTTTTCTTAGCCAAGATACTTTGCGATACCTCGTGTCTCCCAACCTTTAAACACAGCAAGAAAAAAAAAATCGATGAAGATTAAATTACAAAACAAAATATTCTTACCAAATAAACACTTGATTACCTACAATTATGTAACATTCATAATATATAGACACCCACATTGTGATGTCACGCAAAAAAGCGGCTATAGTAATTCACAAAAATAAATATTTTGAGATTTTTTTGTAGAGAGAGGCTCTTAATATACAAACATGTACAAATTGAAGCATAAGATAACGATAAACCTTATATTATCTCTCGCAATATTTAAGTATCAAAGAAGGTAACACGAGCATCTTGTCAATATGGCACAGGTGCTTATAGATCAGTACGTGTGTTGATATAAAATACTACTTGTAGTTTCCGAGGTCTACAGTAGAACAGTTTAAGAAACGTCAAATCGTCAAAGCGAGAATAAACCGGCTAAATTGTCTCCAGTTGCCTGTTAGATCAAGGCTCCGAAAAACGTAATGGTCCAGCGAGTAACTAGGTTAGGTTTTACCAGCGGGGTGGCCTATATCTCAACTTGTTAGTACACTCACTAGCCAATAAAACAAAAAAATACAAAATCTCTACAAACATGTTTTGCGAAAACCCTTCCATTAAATGACTGTAAATTAATAAGGGTCTAAGTCACGTTATATTTGTTATGAATATAAAATACAAACTAATTTACCCTTTACTTCACAAGAGTGACTTATAGATTTTACTCTGTCTAACGCCAGGCGATTTTACTCGTTAAAGGTAGACCCCTTGGTGGTTTAAGGGTTATCAGCTCCAAAATGTAAGGCGTTGAAAGGTTGATTTACACATCACAAAACAACTTTACGCCATAAATAAAAATTATCCACATACAAAGAATAGCTGTACATGTGTGCACTTTTAAAAGTTCTTTACATGTACTTTGATTTTTTTATTTTTTACGTGTAATTTGATTTTTCAAATTGACTTTTAGCTACATTGTACTCCTTTTCAGTTATACAGATATTATCATTGTTGTATAAACAACTTCATGAAGATAAAGTTCAGTATTTTACTAAATGCATTGCTTCACACCAAAAACAATAATTTAATCAACTACAACAGTATTCTGTTTTTACAGTAAAGCAAGTCTAGCTGTCAATTTCAAAAGCAACTTGTGCATATGCATTTGTAGTGTATTCATCACTCAAAATTTCGCACGTTCGTTATAATTGTTGAACTTATAGTTTATGAATAATTATAAATGCTTACTAACCACTTGAGAAGTTTCCTCTCCTTTACGAAGTGCCTCTATTTTCTGTTGAACTTTCAATTCGACTTCCTTTTCCTCATCGGTGGGTTCTCTGATTAGCTGAAGGTAATCTTCCGGTTCCTCTTCGTCATTTGTACCACCATTTTGAACAGCACCTTCCCGTTCTTTTGTTTTCTTTTCATCATCTCCATTCAACAGATATTCTGCAGACGACTGTCGATCAACATAGCCGACCTGTTCTTCTTCATCGTCACCTTGGTTTTCTGTTGGAGAGGTTGGAGTATTTTGTCTGTCGAATGATTTCTTTTTCGATGTTTTGGTGAGGGTGTCAGCAAGTTTGTGAATTCCAGCAGTCAGTTTGGAACCTACGAAAAACATAATTGAAAAAAAAAATGTTATGAGCTTGATTTTTGAATCAAAGATTTTCCCAATACACGTTCCTGCAACTGTTATTATGTTATCAATGTTAAGTTTTTCTTTCAATAAAGGGACTGAGTGTAATATTATGTATTACTTCAGACTACAAATAAATTCTTTCAGATTAACACTCTAACGTTCATAATTGCAATATTAGTCAATCAGAGAGCTGTAGGACATCAAATTAAAGAGAGTCAGAAACTATCATGATGGCCTTGAGCTGCCACAAGGACTATATTATTTAAGAAAGTAAGTTTACAGGTATTTTTCAACCATGAAAATAATACATCCTGAAGTTACCGAAATCATGTAACCTTGCATACAGGTAGCTGTTTTGTAGTCGACTAGCGAATTCTACCCTTTGCGTTCACAATGGGCTAGTAAAGTTTTGTAGGGAAAATCTCTTACTTCAGTTAACTATGCAACTATGTTTTTTTTTCTTTCAGGGGGGGGGGACCCGGACCAAGTGAGAATGCCTTTGAGGCTAGTTCATACATGTAATAGTTACAGCTTGACTTTTGGAAAAACAGATTTTCTTTGCTCTTTTAAAAATAAATACCAGTTACTTACTGGCCTCTCCTTTGTAGACCTCAGCACGTAATGCTATATGGTTATTCCATGACTGTGGCTTAATTCGCACATAACGGGCATTCACAGCCATCTTTAGCATGTTAGTTACTACCGTGTCAGGATCATTATTACCCTGGAAAACCTACAAGCAGAAAAACATATCTTCAGTATTAATAAATGCCATTAAAAGGCACAAGATCCCTTTCAAATATGCAAGTCAACTAGGCATGTGACCAAGATCCCAAACCCTAATGAAAAGGATAACCACAAGCTAACTAAATGGAGTACTACAGTTAGGCTGAGAGGGTGTTATTTAAGCTAGCCAGCTAACCAGAAAGTCAGCCATGTGATCAGAAATCCCTAGTTCCCACAAGCTTACTACAAAGGCAACTTTTTTTGAGGGAGGGAACTATTTGGACCAACCAGTAACTATTTATTCCAATCAGACTGTTGATTATGTCCTACATGTGTAACTATTTATTCCAATCAGACTGTTGATTAGAAAAACCAGAATGGCTTGCTTGTTGGCTCTCTCGACTAGCTAGCTCACACGATATGTAGACCTCACTTAAGGAGAATTCCTTAGCTAAATAGATTATTGTGATGTGGAGAAACTAAGCGAATATAATTCATTATAATACCTTAAGTGCACTTTCTAGTACTGTATTGAATGCAGGATGCGACATGTTCAAAAACATTACTTTGCTTTTTTTATAAAAAACCTAAGTTTAGTCTTGGTCCTAACCCTGGTCAAACAGATATCAAAGCTTATCCTGAAACACAATATTAACGAGAACTACTTTTAAAGATATTGACTTTCAGAACAACTTAAATTCTTTTCTCCTTTTCCTTTTAAAAAACGACAAGTTTAAAAATAATAACTACAGCTTGAGAAAGAAATTAGCTAGCTCAAAACTAGTTAGGAGAACATCAACTAGTTGCAACTGAAAATTCATTGAGGTGAAAAATTACCTGCAACATCTACAAAGATCCTCAAAGAACTACAATGGAACCTGTATGTAACAGCCACCCTTGGGACGTTACGAAGTGGCCGCTTAATACAAGATCACTAAAAATGCTCACTATGGTACTGTACTTAAGCACACTGCCGATACCTGGAAAGCATTAATGACACTATACGGCCAATAATCAGCTGACATTAGCTTTGTACATGTTCTCTCTTTACAATGATGATGTAATGCATTTTAAACGCAATACAACACCGCATAAAATGAATTTGGCTCACTTTCCGTTCAAGGGTGGCCGCTACAGGTAAAAATAACAAAGACAAAGATAGGACTGCTACAGCGTGGGTGTGGCTGCTAAACAGAGCTGGCTGTCTAATAGAGGTAACAAATAAAGCAGTTGTGTGAGGAAAAAATCAATATGCAGGTTCAACTGTATGTAAATGTTCATCAGTTAAAAATGTAACACACGAACTAGTTACAGTTACCTCTAATAGACTAAAGATGATTTCCAAGCTCAAAAAGACTGAAGACTGAATTACACCCAAACATGCATTACCTTGGCTATCCCAAATTCTTTATAATTTGCCCAGTTCTCACCATCCTTGCTGTAAGCAAGAGTGTAGGTTTTTACAAACCAGCCTCCTTGGTCTACAAATTCTGTTCTTCCTTGTGATGCCACACCACATACCTTAGTTACCTCACCTGAAAACAAGACAGATAAATGGAATTATATTATCCACAATAAATCTGCAGAAATTAATTGAGTGCCAAAACCATAAGTAATCAAAATACCAGCCAACCAAAATACATAGCAAATAAATGTAGAGCCAGTTTGAAGTGTGGGAAAATGTGTGCACACAAGTCATGATTGGTTTTGGTCTTACAGTACTTCTCACGGCGTGACAAAGTAGTGAGAGTTTTTGCAGAAAATCACTGAGTAATGCATGACCAAGGCAATGTATATCACTCTTGATGCTCAGGTGAAAAGCACTCTACAATGACTTCCTCCCAAAGCTATCATGAAGGGTCCAAAGGGGGTACATGAAGAGCAGTGTTACAGGCAAGGATGACATGCACAGATATGAGAGATACTGCATGAAGATACTATTTAGCCCATCCTAAAGGACAACAGGCCAGACTCAAAATCACAACTTCAGTTGTTATACATGCAGGTACAGCGAGGGTAAAATATCCCTCCAAAGCTCTCATTATTGCTGAATTTGTAGCAGTCAGTCAAAGCCTTCTTGCTTAGAAAAGCTTTTACTATCAGTCTCACTGGTTTTATTTATTATACACTTTTCCAATCTTTACTGATGGGGCAAAGAAATGACATATATTTTACTATACAGTTACCTAAATCAACCTGGAGATACTGGTGTTTGTCATTGACCTTTGCACACCAAGCTCCATTTGATGAATTAAGTCTTCCGACAGAAGGCTTTGAAGAAGTGTCCAGAAATGACGATGCTGTGATACCACCCTCTTCTATGGTGCCATCTGATACACCAGCAGGTATGGGACCTACAGAGAGAAAGGTGCATCCAGGTTAATCTTAGATTGACTTCATATAATATATTTTAGCCTAGAGTATCTATGATAGATTATCATACAGGCTCTGTATGTGCTGAGTACCAGGATACTTACAATACAAGTATGAAAAATAATTATAATATAATCATTTAGTTACGTCTTCATGTTTCAGTGTAAGTATGGTGCAAGTCAAGATAAATGCTGGATAATAAATTTAGGGTGGGAGGTATAGGATTAGCACTCTGGTGGTATAGACCACTCTGCCTAATGCAGTAATAAAAAAAAAACAATTATAACTTTATTTATAAGTGTCAAATGTACACATACATGTATTGAGCACTGTTGTCCTAATTGGGTCACTGTAAATAATAAACAAATGCTGTAAATAGAACAAAAACTATTAAAAACCCCAACTGGCGGGAGGCTGACCAGTTGGCTATTTGCACAATGCAGTCAAGGAGATGAACTCAGAACTATCAAGAACAGATCCAGATAGTGGTAAGGTGAGGGGAGCCATCTCCCTTCAATTTTCTTTTTTATTAGTTTGGGAGAACTGTATATAAACTGATTACCTACGGTGTAGATGACCTGCAGATAATAACTGACCTTTGCTTGCTTTATCTATGGGCTTGTTCTGAACACCAGCAGAGGTGCTGTCAAATTTGCTGGTAGTACCAACACCATCCCACTTGATTACTTTGTCAGCATGCGCTACTGAGCTGGATACCTCCTCATAAATCTCATCACTCTCTTCTAAATTGTCACTGTTCTCGCCATCTGCTTCCCCCTTTGCTCCTTCCGAGATTCTAGGAGGTGGCAGTTCAGGTGGAACAGGGGGAAGCGGCCCCAGCTCTAGCTGACTTGATGTTGGAGATGCTGGTTTAAAATTTTCAACCGTAGTAGTAGTTGAAGGTACAACCTCCATGTAAAAATCTTCCTCTTCTGCTTCATCCATGCTTTGATTGTTAATTCCTGTGTGAGTTTGTAAACTAGGCTTCTCTGTTCCAGTGGATGTCTTCTCTAAACCTGGAGAAACTACAGGAGTAATGTAATCGTCTTCATCCTCTTGTTCGAAAACTCCTGAACTTGTATCTGTCGGTGATACAGCAAGTTTTATGAAACCAGATTCTATAAGGAAAGCTTTTTTCCAACGCTCCCAGTCTTTTGCACTCTTAGCAAGGAGAGTGAACTGTGTCAATCCATCTCTAAGTACATGAATGGCAAGCTTGCTTCTTTCTTCCTCTCCTGCTTTAATTTCGCATCCATCCAAGTCAACTGTTATATCAGGGTCTTCATCTTTAATTGTTTTATAACAATTCAGCCTCTTTTCTCTGATCAAGAACCAACGCTTAGCACTTTCATTTGCCTTGTATGCATAACCTGCCAAGGCAACCCCATCCTGAGGACTGGAAAATAGCTTGTCCTTCTTTGCTTTTTTCTTAAGCCAATGAAAGAATTGCTTCTTCTTTTTAGCTTTCCGCTGTACTGGCTGTGACTGAGGGCTTGGTGATACACCCCCTTCATCTGAAGAGCCTGAATCAAATTCATCTGTCGCAAAGCCATCATCTTGAAACTCTTCACCTGAAGCCTTTAAGTTTGCAACTGCTTCATAAACATCATCACCAAACTGCTCTCCATCAACTTCATCGGGCCTCTTTGGTAGCTCAGGAAACAGTTTTTTCTCAGGTTCACTTTCCAAAGGCTCTGCATTCACATAACTCACTGTATGATTGTCTTCACCCTGGAGAAACAAGCAAAGTAAACTCAGATAAATCTAACAAGAGCAACACAAATGAATGCTACTTGCTTGGCCATTTCTATTTCTTATAATGTAAATTCTGTATTATTATATTTATACAGGCCATACAGTCGTTTAAATAAAAAAAAGCTGGAATGCAGGGATTAAAATGGAAGGCCACATGCAAACATAATGCACAAATAAGTTTAAATTAATGGGGAACAGGAAGTAGCCAAACAAATACATTTTACACAATGTCACACATGTAACATAATTAAATGATAAAATTTCTAATAGCCTATGCACAACAAGATCAATCTGTGATTATAAATTAAACCGGTTTGAGACTTAGGTTAGGAAAATTGAATTCCATCTTAATGATCTCACAAGATCTGCATTGAAAGTTGCCCCATTCAATCCATTAAGGCAACAAGGAAAAGCTGGTTCCTTACAAAACAACAGACTTCTTTCCACCAAGCACGCACCATCTTCTTTTCTCTAAAAAACTATAACAACTGCGATAACATTACAATAAATAAACGTCATTATGGTGACTGTAGTCTCAACAAAGTATATCTCAAAGCAATATTTCCAAATATCACTTTTAAACTCTGACTATTAGGTGAATTCAATTAATGCACGTACACGCAAGCTGATAATCAATCTATGGAAAAAGGCAACAAATTTTGTGAGACCAGCCATTCCTGACAACAGCAATCAATCTTTCAAATGTTTTGTGAGAAGCAAGCAATCATGTAACCAATTCCTTCTTAAGCCAACAACATATTCCACCTTTCAAAGTGTCACGTTTACATGTAATTAACCCTAATATAGAAATATGATATTGGAATTGTTCTAATTATAATAGCTCTTCTCCAGACACCTGGCTGGACACTGTGGCAACACCCTGATTCTTGGAATCAAATTTTAATGAACTACCGGTAAATATGCTTCGGTAATTTTTAGTTTGTGGGCAGACCTTCACAACTTTATTCCAAAATACTACGAGCATTTTGTTGGTTTGTGCCAATAGACGTTTGCTTTATTGTTAGATCTGTACAAACAATGAAAATCAGCGATTAAATCAACAAAAAGTTTTGAACCAACAAAATAACAATGTTGCGCTGTAGGTACTGAAATATTGTATTTGTGGCTTACTATATATTGTTACCTACATGAAACAAAGGAGAGGTTTAATCAATATCACTTCCATCATATATTTTCACCACCATTCATCTATTATCATCTGATCATTCATCTTATAATGGAGGTTAACTCAATAACCTCACAGTTCTATTAGCCTCCATGCACAAACTAAATACCATTGTCACCTTTAATTCTTATACATGTATATATGTTTTTTTTTTCTTTTTTTATGTTAATATTGCAATTTCAAATGTAAGTGCCAAATAAAGAGAAGTTAAAGTTGTTATAGAGTTATTTTGATGATATTGTTACCTTATCAGTAACAGTGATCTTTACATGCTGAAACATGTCTAACCAGGTGGAGTACTGGTCAACCTATCAAAGTTTAACTGTTAAAATAATGATTTCAAAACTGCTCGTGACAGTCAAAAAGTTTAACCGTGACAGTAGATGGATAGCTTCATGCACATGTAGGTGAAATCATTTTAATCCAATAATTCATTTTATCCGAGATTCTTTCCTATAGCTATATTATACAGATCATTGAGATTTTAATTTGGTGTTATTGCAAGGCAGTGCAGTTTTAGCCACATACTAGAAGGAGCTTGAAATAGAAACTTGTACTTTAGTAAGTCATACCGTATGATTTTCTAGTAAGACCAAGTGTGCTTTATGTTCTGTTTATATCAGTCCAGAATTATTGATCAGAGTAACAGAAGAAGTATTAAAATATTCTTATTCTAGAACAATTGTATTTTCATTCCGTTGGGTGTAGAATAACTAATACATTAACCTAATCAGAAATAAACAAATAAATATTCTTTTTTACTTAGCTGATTTTATGAAAGGTGAAAACATCCTAAATGGAATTAATAACAATCCTCTCTAAGATGCCAATTGAAATGACCACCTTTGTAAAGTTGTAGGAAAATAATTTGTATGAAAATTTTGGGATTGCTATATCTTATTTTAATACTCAGTGTAGAGGTAAGTGGCACATGAAACCTGCAAGACTAATTGTCTAATTAAACGAGACTTACCAGTACCTGTAAGTTGATTGATTGAGATTCTACCAGAGCATTTGCAGAAATTAAGAGAACATGTAAAAATCAACCTTTTGATTGCAAGACCAAAATATAGGCTGCCTGAAAGGAGTGCTTCTAAATTTGATTTGAGCAGAGCACTAGTGGTGATTATAGATGGATTTGCAGTTTTAAAGAGGACTATGATTTTTACTTTGAAATCTTCTTAAAAGTCCAAACACAAAATTGCCCTTTTAAAATATCTTTGAAGGTTAATATGTTATTTATGATATAGTTATTTTATTTGGATCTAAAAACAAGACCCAGAGTTCTCTTTTTAAAATAATTCACAGTCTTGAGAGAAACTGAAAATAAATCATAATGACAAAATTTGGGGAGTTAAAATGTCTGACTACTTTAAGAATTGTTAACAGTTAAGACAAAAACGGTTTAAATGTAATTTGAATTATCATTTACATTAGAAATCATTTAAGGATTTATACAGTTAGTTCCCTTTACCTTATTTAACCCAGAAGAATTCTTGTGCAACTGAGAAGAATCAGGTTTAACTTCTGATTTTAAAGGAGACAGAGATGATTGTTCTTCATCATCAACAGGCTCTTCTTCTTCTTCCATGATAGAGTGCATTATAGATGCTTGTGGAGCAACAGAGATTTGTTTTTCACCTGAATTGGTAGCCTGGGTGGAAGAGTGTTTACCAGCAGATGCTGCTATTGTAAGGACTTTCATCCACTCTTTAAGTTCATCATTATTAGAAGCCACAAAAACCCAAGGAGACATGCCAGACTGCGTGAGTCTGAACACAGGAGTGCGCATAAGCCGGTCATCCAGTGAGATCTGACAACAAGGCATGATGAGAACATCATATGCCACTTCATCCGGATCTTGTGAAGGAAATATGCACAGGTGTTGATCAATTAGAACACACCACCAGAGTTTTTCACTGTGCTTTTCTTTAAGGAGTCCTGTGAAATCTGGCTCTGTCAAGTCCTCAAGAGAAATGTCAAACAAAGCTGCACTGTCTCTCTTGCGACTCTTTCGTTTATTGACAGGAGAATGGTTAGAAGAGTTTAGTTCAGTTGGTGTATTTACACCTAGATTATTGCAGCTATCATCATCATTATTGTCTGATTCATCTTGCTCTTCTTCAATTGGATGGTAAATAACAAGTTCACGTAAATCGTTTAGGTTTATTTCCTCATGATCCACATAACAACCCTGTTTATGTTAGAAGTTAGAAGAAAGAAGAGTCAAGTGTTAATGAGTTTAAGTTCTGAAATTTAGGAAGGAAAATTGATATCATTATAAGATCAGCTTAGTATAGTACAGAGTAGAGTTAAGTTTGTTCTAAGTTTTTGTCTTTCTTGTTTGTTTGTTTCTCGTCCACGTTTAGCAACCAGCTACAACTATACGAATGATGAATAAAACACTTACCAATACTAGTAAACTATTGAAAGCCAAACCTTTTGAAAACTACTGACAGACACATCATGTAATGTGCATTATGCGCATTTGATTATTTTATAGAAAATGCGCAATATAAATATTGAATATTATTATTATTATTATTATTATTATTAATATAACATGACATATTTAAAAGGCTGCTGACCATTGATTAACATCCAAATTTTTATTGCTGAGCAAATGAAAAGGTCAGTTAACCTTCCTTCTTGTTTTAATTGGTAATGAAGGTCTGGTTTCCAATCAGGTAACTTCCATAATTCCTAAAAACAATAGTTTTATTAGCCAATGTAAAAAATGTTAAAGAACTGCCCAAGATTTATTTTAGTATCTTGTAAAATTGAAGGTTAGCATATACATGTATCGTTTCAATCATTAAGTTAAATAAATGTATAATTTTTTTCAGTAACTAGTTCACAAATTATAACAAAAATTTAAGGCAATTGTTTATTAAAGTTACTTTGTTTCACTCTTCTTTTACATTAACTGTTGCTATACAGTTTAATCTGAACAGTTTCCTGTTCTCCTGATTTAAAGTGATTTTCTAGTCATGTTTTAATGGACTGGTTAAACCTCGTTAATATCACCCAACTAGTGGACTAATGCAAATCCTGCATTTTGATTGGCTACGCTACTATTAGCAATAGTCATCAGGTAGCAAAATTCTTTTGTTTTATTCCCAAATAAATCTTTCTTCAAATTGCATTTGCTAACTTTATTATTGCTTTTTCTGTCCGACTAGTTGGGTGATACTAAAACAATCAGACCCTTCACCCTCAAGGGCCACAGGTCAATAGCCAAGGAGGCAAAGCCTCATGGGCTATTGACCCATACATGTAGCCCTTGCGACATGTGGGTCTAATTGTTAATTAGCACATTAGGCACTTCTGTAAATTATTAAGAACTATAAAGCAAGAGTAGACCATAAAATTATGAATAGTTTTTCAATGACATTTAAAAGTTAACAAATCATGGCAGGACCGTAACCAGAAAAGAATAATATGACTAAGGCAATGGTGATGGTTTAATTCTCTTCCTAGATATAAGAAATTTTTTACTTTTTCCCTTCAAAATACAGAAACAACAGATTAAAAAAAGGACTGAGGAAAGTGTCTGTTGCTTAATGCTGGTTTTGACCCCACACTGTACATTATGCAACAGCTGTACTAATCCCGAGTGGTACAGTAGTCAAAGACTGCCATTGTGGCAACTAAAATACATCAATAATAATATAAAAAAACATGTTGTAGTTAAAACTTAAATTCAGGTAAAAATAATTTTAACCTAGTTTGATTCTCAATTTCCTTTGTCTTATAACCCTACTAAGAATTAACAGACAAATGGAATTTAATTTTTACCTGAATTTGATTTTTAACTACAACAATATTTGCAATGCATCTGTGTTAATTTGAACACCCAAATATTTACTCAAAAATTTGGTCCAGCCTACTTTATTTCCAACAGATCAAAGTTAAAAAGGTAGAAATGCAAACCTTTTTTGTTTTGCTTGCTTGCCAGGTTTCTGAATTCTCACAACTGGACATGTCTGGAAGAGATTCACTGCGGGGAATCCCCTCTTCATTGATGCCATTGAACTCATTAGTTTCATTCAGTGACTGACTTGAAAGTGACAGTCCAGCATTGAGAAGGCTTCCATCCTTAAGATTATTGTTCTTCATGTTGTTTAAAGAATTATTCATTCCTTCCACAAGGGTTATGCATTCTTTTCTATGAGTGTCAGCCTCACAGCTGAGAGATTCCTTCAGCAAAATGTTTTGAAGGAAAATACCTAATTTAGAAAATCCTGCCTCAAATTCTGTGAAGTAGAAAGCAATAACACCAGATCAGGTAAAATGCAAAATTATTTACATATTAGTAAGAGTAATTACACATGTATGTGCAGATACATACAAATTATGTACATTAGCTAGCTTATCGGTAGCAAATGGTGCTTACAAATATACATGAAGCACTTAGCCAACTACATGTATTTTGGAAATTTGAATTATAAATCTAATGATAAATACAAAATTGTCCATTTGATAAAGGATGGCTCTCAACAAGGCTTGAAAAAAAAACTTGAATTCTAGCTTGCCCTTTGGAAAAGCAGCCCTCAAATTTTGCTTGCCCTGGACACCTGAACTCTTTTTTTTTAATTTTGTTGGAAGACAACTTGCCTGCAGTTACCCATTGGGCAAATGAGAATGAAATTTTTGCCCTGCAGGAAAATTTGTAGCTGTCCGGGATGACCGGATAGCAATTTTTCAAGCCCTGCCTTATTTCAATTTTATATACCAACATTTTCCTAAAACATAGGCCACTTATAAAATGTCCATAAAACTACACTTGTGATGTCTTGGGGGAAATCAGTAACATAATTTCCTACTTGTGCAAGTATTTTTGCCTTGCTTGTCCTTATATCTCTTATACTATGACAGGAGAAAAGAACCATCTGTACAATACTTTGTGGATTGCCAATCAAACACGCACTACTCATCACAACACATAATCATTTTTCCATTATTTGGCTTCCGCTGATTGTACTCTTGATCAAAACCAACATTCACCGCTGTCTGCCAGCAATGGATGGAGGGGATCTTAAATAATGGTGCAAAGACATAAGTTTTATTTTCCAGTGGTAATTAAGAACAATATTTTACAAATGGGTGCAGCGAGTGAGTAAAATAACAGCACCAATATTCCCACTAGTGAGATATGGAAAATATGCCACTCTGGTCTCATGTGTCAAATCATACTGGTATATTACAACATCCTGAAAAACGGACTATACTTCTTACTCTTAAAAAATGCAGGAGTGTTACAATTAGTATTAATTTTAAAAGGGGTCTTATGTGATTTTCTATGAGTTATTACATCCAGTATTAAGTATTGTTGATTTTTTGCACCTAGCAAAAGATAATATATATAAAAAAATATACAGTTCTTTGTTTTTTGGTTAAACATTATTGGCTTTTCAGTAGACATAAAATTCATTATCACTAGAAAGTACAAAAAAACTGTTTTAGACATAAACAAACACTTTTAAAATTCCACATGCAAAAGAAATGAATGCACTGACAAATCTGTGTGCTGTAACAATATTATTTTGGAGACCATTACAGGGCAATAATATTTTGAGGAATTATCATACATACATGAATTTTCCTTTTAAGTTAGAAATATTATAGCACACTTATTGTGAGAGATTTATAGAACCATGCAGCAAAATTAATTTGTAAAAACCCTGAAATCTACATGTCCCGCAGGAAAGGATACCTTACATGTAAGCTGGTAGCCATGTTGCCATCTTGTATCTCAAATAATGAGAGAAGAATAATGCTTGCAAACACATCTATTATTTATCATATCCATTTCTACACCTTAAGAAGAGTGCTTTAAATGTTGATAGCTTTGAATGATTAAAGAGCTGTACGATTGGAATCAATTGTTAACTTGAAAATTTCACAAAATAAGTATGTTTTCAAATAATTAGAATGAAAAAGATTCTGAAATACGTTTGTTAAATAAATATTACGATAGTAAAGTATCGGTTGATCATTGTTTCAACAGAAATATTCACAGATTAATGAGAAGTACTGTTGCTAGTCAAAATAAGAAGATAAAGAAGAAAATAGACAGGTTCCTGTGAATTTATTGTAAACAGATGCTAAATACCCTAAACCATAATAAATACAATAAACATTCAAAGTTTTCAAACCAATTGAAATGAATTGATTTCATATAAGGTGTTACATGAAGGAATTATTATGGTCCGCAAATATTTCCAAAAATACTGATTACAATGGGATATTATGTTCTAACACTAGAAAGACAAAATCTGAATATGATTCCCACAAAACTGATTCAAAATATTCAGAACTAGCATGTGACTGTAATAATGAAATTTTATGCCATTTGATTTAGATTCTCTCTTGATGCCAAACTCATCATTTCAAATAACAAAAGGGTAATTTGCATATTTTCAGTTGATAAGCTACAAGGCAAATTTTTGATCTGGGACATTATAATTGACTTACAGAAACTTTGATGTAATATTTTGAATAAACAAACAACAAGGCATGCGTGTGTTTGGACAAAAAAACTTATAACCTTTACTATTTACTGCTTAACAGGTTGCTAAGAGACAGAGCACAACAAACTTCTACACATCTGCACATTTCTCATACTGCACAATTGATATTCTAATGAGCTTGAAAACTATTTGCTGTTTCAAAACCAACATTTATCAAAATACCGGTAAGCAATATATCTTTTAATGCATTAACCAATATTGCCCCTTTGTCAACACACTGCGCAGAGCTCAACAGCGTTTTATAATATATATTCAATATATATATTTGAGGGTATCAAGAAAGATAAATTTGCTGAAAAGCATCAGTATGCTCCAGAAAATAACTACATGTAATCTAAATTTAAGATTTAAACAATTTCTGTGCTGACCAGTTTAGGTCCCTCAAGTTTGTAGAAAAAAACTAAAAAATGTCACAAGTTATTTCAAAAAGAACTAAAGTACTTCACAAAATTTTAAATTCAGAAATTTGAGTACCACTTAGATTTTCGTTTGGTGTGAGTCGTCTCATTTTGTATTTCCACACATCAGCCTTTGAATTAATGAACTTAACAAATAAAAACCTCAGAATTGCATTCTGCATTTTAATATCGCTATATACCTCCAACAACACTACTTTGACAATACAGAAAATTATGCTTCTTCAAATAATTTCCTTTTCACAGTAAAGAGATACGCATTTCATATTGCGGACTTGAATTTTAAAGGAACAAAAGAAAACTAAATCTGATTAAATATCTTCTTCAAGTATTGATTCACAGTGCTGCCGTACTCACAAAATAATATTTTGGGCCTTAGGTAGTCTATCGACTAATAAAGCAAAACTTTTCGGGGAATCAATTTAATATTAGTTTCAGCTGGCGTTTTCAGCGAAAAACAAATGAAAGACGCTTGTCTGGCGAAGTGGCGTAAAAAATTATGACAACGACGCTAATGTCATGAAAGATCCTGTTCAGCGTCCATGACAAGATTACAAAAATACTACACCGCATGTATGATAGAGTCAGATTAAAATGTTGTTTAGACGAAATAAGGAGAAGGTTTCCAGAAATTATAAGGAATGTTTAAATGAGTCCAGAGTTACTTACTATTTAAATATGCCCGTGATATGCAAATAAATGGGGGCCATATTCAAAAGAAGCAAAGGAAACGAATAGTATTATGTCTTTGTGGATAAAACAGCAGCATGTAAACTATTGCTAGGAGAATAAATCACTCAGTTTGTCTGTAGATCTACGGGGGTCACCGACCAGTCCGTGGGTTATCTTCGCAAAGGGAAGCCTCCCTATTCTTTGTATGCACGTTAGTAAAAGGTTGCTTTAGAATCAAACTAAAACATTTCCTCGTTGGTTTTGACAACTCGATCATGTCAGTTTAATATCAACTGTTAAGTCAAAACATTCAGTTTCCAATATCCACATGTGGGAAAATCGAGAAAGCTGAGACGCGCGGACCACACATCAAAAAGTCGAAAGAGCTGAAAGAGGACAACTTTTAAAACACGCAACTTGCGATGTTAAAACTGCGTGGTTCACGCTGTTGAAAGTTTACGTAAAAGTCCTTCGCTTCGGTTCAATGATATATAAACAACCGTTGTGGATCGAGAACAATATTAATAAGTTTAGGCATCCTACTATTTCGAAGTTTGGTGCTTGAATAAAAACCCTGCTGGAAATCCTACAAATATTCGACAGCGATGCACAAGTCAAGAAAAAAACCAACTTACATGTAAACCCAATGATTGAATTTAATTTGTAATGCTCAATCGAGCACACGTACCATGTTCGTTCACACTTCTCATTAATTTTAAAAACCCTAAAATCGCGATGACTAGGGAACGTTATAGGTCGTGTCAACACATTCTCGAATCCTTGCCAAATCCAATGGTTCGCGCATTTCACAACTAAGATCACTTACCTACAAGTACCTCCGTAGATAGTTCAACCATGGCTGCAAACTTTTTTCGACGACAACGGCTGTCGGCTGTTAGGGTTGGCTGATTTATAACAACACCAACATTGAAAAATCGCGCCAGCCGCTCCGAAGTGATCAAAGATGACGTCCGCTTCAAAATCTCTCCGAAAATTTACCTTGTTCACAAATCCAGGGAGTAATATTCATACAGTTCAATATGCGATCAGACAGACCACAGCTGACTTACTTTGCTGATGAGTGTCAAGTGATTTACAGCAGAGGGTGTTACCTGTGCCATTAATTAACCCTAAAGAGAATGGGCGACATTCTTGAGGGCTCACATTGTGTTTTGTCCAAAATGATTGGTCATCAATGACGTCCGCTTTCGTAAAAACAAAGTAATTGTCACACCACACTGAAAAATACGACGTCACTGTCGCCTAACGTGACAGTTTCTGCTGAATTATCTAAGACGATTCCGTGAATTTTTTACAAAAAAAGTTTTATCATAGCGTGTGATAAACTACTCAGAGAAGCTCATTAGTGGCAATTATATAAATGTAAACCTAGTCGACTTCCCTGTAAACTTTAGGGGTCCATATAAGGTAGGGTTTTGTTTATATCAGCGCGGTGAATCGGTACAAAAACAAACAACAGGAATTACGTATTGAAGTCTTTCTTTGCGGAATTTTTTGTTTGATGTAATCGGATTGCATTCCTTTTATTTAAAAGATTTGAGGCTACAAATCATGGTTTAAATCAAAACTGAGGAACTCGGTCTTTTTAAAAACCACTGCGCAGGTCGGTAGCTTTAATTCTAAAAACTTTCAGAAAGGTACATTGCAACGTCCACGCGACCTCCTGAGCTTGGACAATTTTTTTTCTTGAAACTTAATATCTACACAATTCTGTTTAACGTGAGGCAGTACTTCTCTTATCATACAATTTACTTATCTCCAGATGCTCCAGAACCTCTTCAGAATGGCCAAAATATTTATGTAAGCCTAGTGTGTGTGTTGCATTCATTTCACGGCAGTTGAATTAACCTCCGATTAGCGCTTTGACCCTTTTCCTGACGGCTACAATCAACGTGAACATTTTTCGCGTTTTAATTAAATTATTGCGTTAAGCTCACCACCCGCAAATGCGCAAAGAAAGCTTGACCGAAGAAAAGGAAACGATTCTATTTTAAAATGGGATACCATGCCAAGAATAATATTTTTTATTCTGGGCAACATGAAATTAAATAGCTACTGTTTTTCCTGCCTACGCACAGGATACTTGACGGAAAGTATGACCTTTGACGTCACAAGATTCATAGCAATTTGAGTTCAAATAAGTTTGCCCCAGTGTCATAACTTCTAATAGAGATATGTTACATACTCGTTTTTGCAAAATCTATAAAGTAGCAATATGTAATCACAATATAAGAGAAAGAAGTCGCCCAGCCACAAGCTTTGGAAATGCCTATGTTCAAACGGACATGATTTTGCATTTGAGAGCACGTAGTTTTGCCAAGTAATAAAAGTTTTCATTCAAAAGCTTACAATTATCATACCTGACCTGGCACAATAGAAAGTGTACCTCATTCTTATCCAGTTCATCTATTTGATCTCTCTATTGTGTAAGGTCATAAGAACTACACAAAACAAATTACAAGAGAAAAGAGCCAAAGCGATTCCAGTTTAGTGACTCACATCATTTATTACTTTGCCACATTTTGGACAATTGTTTGAGTAACTTGCGGAATACATGTAATGGTAAAAACACCAAAGGAGAAGAACATATCATAATGCGAAGTAGAATGTATATATTAAGTCTCCATTTAGCAAACGTTATTCAATTTTTTGCCTCTTCAACTCATTTAATTCATCTTAAAACAAAGAAAATCACAACCGTGAACGGAGGTTTGGATATCCGGTCTCAATTAGCATAGATTGTGACGAGTTACTTCTTAGTTTTTGTTTTGATTGAGAAGATGTATCAAACACTCGAGACGATGTTTCATCGGCTATTCAAACACCTCGAATTTTGTCAAAAAACACTTCGCTGCCCCTCGTATTTTCAACTCTCTTCTCGGTGTCTGGATATCCCGAGGAAACACTGTCTCTCTTGTTCGTCATATTAATTCTTATTCTCCGCAACGCCCTTACCGGAACACGCAGGGCTACTAAATATAATTGTGTAACCGACATTATAGGTTTTAGACTTGTTACTGAAATCTCTCCCCAACCTTATGCTCCAATATCGGTGACAGTTTGCTTAGACGGAAAAAATAAAACCGTTGTCATGGTAACCAAAAACATGACGTCATTATCATTTTGCGGAACGACCATTGTTTCAGGTCTTACACTAACTCTACAAAAGGCGTTTTTAAATCAGGTAAAAAAGACTTTTCAATATGGTTGTTTAGGAAATAAAGACTTAACTTTTCTGACGTTCGCGTTCATGGTCGAATCGCTGAAAATGAATCACGTATTTAGTCATATTACAGGATGTTGTTGTTTATGCAATGAATCAAGAATTAAATCAACAGCTATAAATTTCATGTTGCATTCTTTTCATCGAAAAGACCTGAGACTAAACACATAAACACAACTGTTCTACCAAGACGACGATTAATATAAGGATCATTTACAAACTTAAAGATGAGAAAGCTACCGGGCTTTTTTAAATATGATTTGATTTACATTGCTAACACTGAAATAACTGCAGTCTTAGAAACAGGTTGTGACTGTTGTCTCGAACATGGTTTAGGGCATGGGGGATTACGCAGTCTGAAGGCACAGACCACACTAATGCGTTTTTAAGAGTATCAGTTTCCGTCTTAACCAAAACGAAGCAAAATATTTTCGACCGCACAAGCGTTTTCTTTTTGTTGTCACCAGCCCACAGTAATGCGTTATCATTCGAAAACACATACTTTTTGATGCGTTTTCGACTACCGGGCGGCCACACTAAAAATCGCCCGGAAACGTTAATGGAAAGAAAGCCCGGAAAGAAAGCCCGGAAAGAAAGGATATGTCGCTTTTTCGTCACCGCTTTCAAAAGCCTCATTTTTCACATATCTACTTTACAAACAGACCGTTTTCAAACGCGTTTTAAGAGAACTCCAATGTTAAAATCGTTTACGAAAGCCTCCGTGCTCATCAGCGATTTCGATCGTTTAAGTGTGGACTATAGCTGAAAACGCGTCAAAAAGTGTGCGTTTTCAATCCAAAACGCTGTACATGTGGTGTGTCGGGACCTTAGACTCTGAAAAATTTGGTGGCTTTATCGTGCATTGCTTCAACGGAATTAGGAATACTAGGAATATTTTGTCAGCTCTCGGCTTAAATCAACCTCAGAACTTAACAGATTGCGATGACGATGTGTATCACTGCCGTTGACATCATGTGATTCCATAGCCACTAGAGTTGAACTGAAGAAACTATGAACGGAATTAACGAAAACAAATTCCCTTGGCAAATACAAATGCGCAAGAAAATTGGAAGTTCAATACTAAAAAAGGAAGAAAATGCTTGACAAAATTGTTTTCTTAGAATAGCAATACAATTTATTTCTTGTTGCGGAAAAATCTGCTAAGCCAGGTCCAATAACAAACCGTCGAAAGTTTTTTTTGGAATCATTACGAAGGACCTAAATTATTTCACTAAATATTAGTCATCCTTTTCGGCAGCGTGTAAAATTATTTATGTTTCAAGGAAACCGTAAAAAGGGTAAGTTATTACAAAATATTGGTCGATACTATTTATGCCAAGGAATATTATAATATAGATAGGTCCCTGCGCGCGTTCTGATAGGTGGAAAACCTATGTTTTATCAGAGTATAAAACATAGTAAAAGCGCGTTTTATTGTTTTACGCCACATTAGTTCTATATCATAAAGAAAATCAAGAAGCCTAAGCCTGTGATAAAACACTACACTGTGATGAAACACTCTGGACATTTGAGAACACACGAAAATTATAAAACACTCGCCTGCGGCTCTTGTTTTCCATATTTCTCTCGTGTTCTCAAATGCCCGTCCTGTTCGTATCACAGTGTAATTCACGGCTAAGGTATCTCTATTTGTTAAATAGATGATAAAGGAACAATGATTTAGAGAGATTAAGAGGGATATACAGTTTTATCTTCAGTGTACGTTTTTCTTCCCATGAAAGGAAGCCTGTCTGCTAGCCTCACCAAACGGTAGTCTCGTGCATAAAGAGGACCGCTATTTAGAGGGAGACTGGGACGGAAGTCTTCCACCCCTCCCAGCCCCACCCCCTAGTGTGAGTCGTTGTTGCCGAGATGCTTATTCTTTCAAACCAACTTGAACTCGGTCAGGGATAAATTCAGCGGGATGGGAAAAGGTGAAATTATAGTTTTTGGCACATATATGTACATTTTTTTATTTAACAACTCATCTTTTAATTTCTACTGAAGAACACCCAGATCATAGGAACTGACTGAAAAAAGTTTTAAACTGAACGTCGCTACGATCAACATCCCTTCACATGCTTATTAAAAGTTCTATGCCAATTTCATGTCTGGAGACGCTAACCCACAATTTATAAACATTCTGGACAACGAAAGGAAAACCATGAGGCGTAAATATTAATCGAATAGCTAAAACAAGAAACACATTGCCCGTACTTGAGCATAAATCGTTCATCAAAAAACGTCTGAAAGCTATTTCATCTCTGACCACAAACGCACCTTTTAAGGTTCTAATTTCTTTCTTTTTGTTTTAAGACTGCCAGATCTAGTGACAATTATTCAAGCAACACTGTAATTGTACTTCTTTTATGGGTGATTTTTCAGCCATTACTCAAAGAGCAATTCCCGTAGGCAAGCAGATGTTTACAACTCGAATAATATTTGGACATCTTATGGCCTTGAGCCACATTTTACGAATTTTTAATGCCAGAATGGTCGTAAAACAGAAATTTGAATCTTGGCACTAACTACTGTGTGTTCTGACTTTAAACTAATCCGCTGAAGAAGAATGAAAATGAAACACTTGGTGTATTTGGCATCGAAATTAATCCAGGACAAACTGTGTTCATCGATCATAAGAAAACAAGTCGTATCTGAGCCGGCATCAATTTGCCGAGAGATTTGCCGGAATGAAAGGTTTAGAAACAAGCCGGGATATTAATTGTCGAACACAGAATGGAGGAAAAAGCATCATCACATCAATGCAATTGTTTCTTGAGGTAACTAAATAAGCCATTTTCATCTTTTCCTTCAAATCTGGTTTGCTTTTCCGATTTATGCAAAGTTTGGCAAGCAAACAAACCTTCTCTTCCGCTAACAACTGATAGAGCGAGTTACGTTCTTTGTGTTCAGCGAGACCCCGTACGAAGATTGCGGTCGTTTTAAACATTTTTATCTTACCTTTTATCTTTTGCCTTCTCTTTCTGCCACCTACTGGATTTTTCTTTGAACTTTCCACTAGAATTTCTGTTTTATTTCTTGAAAGACGCTCATTAAGCCATTTCACCTGTATTTAGTTGCGAAAAGGCCGATGGGATTGAAACTTGCCGCGACATCTGCGCGGCTGGACGCTGCTGACGTTTGGTGGGAAATATGTCGTTTTGTTTTGCTTTATTTTGTTTAACATTTCATTCTCTTCTTCCGGTAACATGAATTTCTTTGAATTCTGAAAAAAATTTCAGCCCAACGGGGGCTAATTTTTTTCATCAATAAGCTTATTTTTTTGTATATCTAGAGCTCAAAATCCAGAGGTCTGCTGACAAGCACGATCATGATCACCATACAGCATAACACTGACTATCAATATTTCTCTTGCGTATGCCAACACTCAACAGGCCTTCGAAGTGCTCATGAAGCGAAAAAAGAGTCAGATTATTTTCACTTCTACACTTGACTTCAATGTATTTATAGAGCAAAAACCAAATAATGCAAAATTTAAGTTTATCCCAGAACATTTCAATGTCTTCAGATCTATCATGAGCAAACAACACGGTTCAAATACCCGAAGTGGTCACACTGACCAAAAATTAGTAAGCCAAGAACGGAATGGGGCAGGAACAAAACAAAATTTAAAGCAATAACCGATTGTAGGCCTGACTTAAGAGACTCATACCAAAAAGATTTTTTATACACAAACTGAAACAGTTTTTATTTAAACATTTTCAACCTTAGTTAGTCGTAGTATTTCTAATCAGTTCAAGTTTTAAATCTTCAGTTTTTAAGTCTTAGTTTTTAGCTTTTATTTCTTCTGTATTTTGGACATTTGATGTATTTTTTAGACTTATGATTTTTAGTTAGTCGTAGTATTTCTAATCCTAGTTCAAGTTTTAAACAGTTTTCAAGTCTTAGTTTTTAGCTTTTATTTATTCTGTATTTTGGACATTTGATGTATTTTTTAGACTTATGATTTTTAGTTAGTCGTAGTACTGATTTCTACAGAAAGCAAACGACCATATAATCATTTGGAAATAAATTTTTGAGGACCTGAATTTTTGAAATCTTAGAAAATCCAAGATAGGAGAAATTCAACTTTGCTAATATTCACATTCAGAGAAATGGCGCACTGAATTGATGGTCACACTCGATGTTAAAAACTTGTGCAAATGCGTCGTGAAGTAGTACTTCACAAGCAGGCAAGCTGGGAGAGTGAAAACGGGCGTCATGGTACAGGATAAAACGCAACAGATTAGTCGCTTGTAACCAAATCGCGACGCACTTGAGCGAAAAGTCGAACGGGTTGAGATAAGTGTTTTAAGTGAAGTACTATAAACACCAAGCCGATCAAAAAGAATGCGATCAAAAACAGCATAAAAACGTTTAACTTAATTAGACCGGAAAAAACCTCTCAGATTTTTAAGGAACCTAAACAAGCTGAGTAGATAGGAGAAACACACGCAAAAAAAGAAGAAAGAAAGGCAGAAATAAAATGAAAACCTCAAATTTAACCGCACCAGGCACCAGGCACCACCAAGATTTGTTTTGTTTGGAACGCTGGAACGAAAAAAAATATTTTGAGATAGTAAGACTTACCCAGCTTAAACATTTTAAGTATTTAAGATATGTTTAGGGATTGTCTACTTAAACTAACGGAAGGATGAACTGTTTTTTTTCTCTCACTGATTACTCATCGTAGCTTGTTCGTGTTTGTCTGGACGCGTTTCTCGCCGTAATTGAATCATCTCGTCAGGCGCTACACTTTTTAAAAGTTCTTGAGTAATTCCTGTCTAGCTGTGGCCATTCTGGCGACTTTTTCGCTCGAAGATTGTCCTCTCACTTCGCTCAAGAGAGGTAAATTAGAAGAAAATTAAGCAAAGGTCTCCGGACTTTGGCAAGTCTAGCCAGGCGCAAGTGTTCAACACTATCCACTAACCACAAATTACAAGAGTAAGGAAGTTTGCCTTTTTGTGTCCACAGATTTGGCCACCTAGGAAGACAAGATCAAGTCGAGGTCCACCTTTTGGAAAGTTAATTCCGTAACTGGGACTGCAACACATAAAGCTTGAGGTACGATAACGATGTCTGTTTTAGTGCCAGGCCCCTTGCGCTCAAGATGGCCTGTTTGTCCGGTCTTTACTTAATTTATAACCACCAACTTATCCGATCTTACCCGGCGTATAGGTTACATACTAACTTTTGTTTTATTCGTCGAATGACTTGTCCGATTTTTAAGTGATTTGTCTTTTTCCAGTAAAAAAAAACTGAGAAAACGGGTAATAGTGCGGCTCGGCAAGTTTAAGGCGGGACTTAACCTAAAATAAAATTCTGTAAAAATTCAAAGTTTCATTTTTAACGGAATTTGAATCTTAATTAAAGGTATTTAAGGACGTTCGCGCTAATTGTTTCTGCGCATCCTTACTGCGCACGAAATTCACACGCCACGTCATGCATCGAGCGCGCGCGCTAAGTAGTAAAGTGAACAATAATAGGGCAAATGGCCA
>Ga0126337_10000233_pt1 | contig 24631 bp, 11 predicted proteins | sample DipCmetagenome_FD_92527 | JGI IMG/M metagenome (GOLD analysis project Ga0126337, IMG submission 92527) | Coral microbial communities from La Bocana,Puerto Morelos, Mexico - Diploria C A metagenome | ecosystem: Host-associated > Invertebrates > Cnidaria > Coral | place: La Bocana,Puerto Morelos...
GCGAAAAGATAGTACCAGTCTCTGGATCGTTTTGGAGTAATTTAAAGTTTTTAAGAATAATGGATTTAACTGAATGGTTGTGAGGGTGGAAAGTGAGAGTGAATGGAATGCGGTCGGAATGTTCTTTCTGTGACGTTTGTAGTGATGACTGTCGATCAATAAGTTGCGCGCGGTGGTGACCGGCTTGAACGATAGAAGCAGGGTAACCACGCTTTTCGAAAAACTGACACATTGACAAAAATCGGAGTCATCACTACACAAACGACGAAGTCTTAAAAACTGAGAAAATGGAATTGAATTTTTAACATTTTAACATTTTCTCAAGACTTCGTCGTTTATGTAGTGATGACTTCGAAATCAGAACTAAAATATGGAAAATCGACTGTCTCCAAGAGAAACATCGTAGTTAATTGGCCCCTCATCAGGATTTATCATCAGCACATCGTCGTTCGCATTTCTTTATTTGCATTTTTCCATCCGCATTTTGAACATCCTCATTTTATCATCCACATTTTCATTTTATCATCCGCATTTTATTATCCACATTTTGTCATCCGCATTTTTCCATCCCCATTTTGTCATCCGCATTTTGCGCATTTTCTATCCGCCCTCCGCCCTCCGCCGTCCACGCGCGCTCATCAGTTTCTTTCAAAAATTTCGAGCTTTTGAATTTAAGAAACCGTAATTGCCCTCCTTTTAGTCCTCTCAGGAATTTGATTATCCATTTGTTTGCAAATGTACTTTCAAAAGCTCGGAGAAACAAGGAAACATTTCGGTTTTGTCCAAAACACTAAGCCACTGCACACTAATGGATGATGGTGCAATGTGCAATGGCTCAGCCAATCAGATTACAGCATTTGCATTCGTATACTAGTAGAATTCTACCAATTAACAATTAGACCCCAACCTCGTTCCCAGGGACTTCTCCCTGGTTTGGGTTCACATTTGTTTATTTCTCGAACAGATAATGTCCGTGGTGTTGATTAACTCAGTTGACCTACCCACAATGCCCCACAATGCCCCAGCCAACCCAGGTTATCGATCCCGGTCAACTCAGTTGTCAGATCCGGTCGACCCTTCGAATTCATTTAAACATCAAAAGCTATCTGCAAAACACCAATTTTCCTTTCTTGTGGGTAACAACAGATTCCGCATTAGTGGCAGAACTAACTATTCAGCTGTTTCCAGCCGGTTTTGTAAAACATTAGTATTGGCGATGTAAGGAAGGATTTGGGGATTTGGTAACAAAGGGAGATTGTAATCCTGATTCACAAGGTTTCACGCACGAATTTTACAAAATTCTTTATATTTATATATTCTTCGATGCCTTTTATTTGCTATTCACCTGTCACAGACTTATTTTTGTTCTCATCACGGGGTTCTGAAGAATTTGTTTCTGGGCCTGATACTTCGCTCGTTTCCAACAGAGTTACAAAGACGTGCCTAGTAGTACAAAATGGTGTTGCTGAGAGATCGTAAGGACGGTCTGCCAGTCTGCGTTCAGTTCAAACGGCTTGAAATCGTCAACGGTCTGTTCTAGCTCAGGGCAATAGGGAATACTTCGCGAGCGAAGTCCGCGCAAACTGGAAAAATAGTTAGGCCGAGAAAAATTTATTTCGCAAAAAGAGGCGCCATAACAGATTAACAGTTTCCTTCTTGTTAATGAAGTGTCAAGTAACCTGGCAGTGAATAGCGAGCGTGTTATCTTTCACACGCTCAAACACGTCTTGAGGAAATTGAGAAACGCTTGTTATAAAAACAAACTCAACAATCATTGTGCACTCTCTTAAAATAATCATTCTTTTCCCACGTCCAATCAATCCTATTTATGGCAGACAAAGGTCGTTTGAAGTTCCCCGATCTGTTAAGCTCCATAAAAGCTGTCCTCACCGAGTTGCCGACAGTTTATTTACTGTTTAATTAAAACACTTGACTTCGAAAAGGTCGTGTTTTTTCACGACCTCTGAAAGGCAAATCGAGTTTATGAAAACAGCTCTTTAAATTATCGGCATGAAAAAGCTGTTCACCTCGACAGAAACGTGAAGAAATATGGCTTTTGCAAGTCACTGATTTTCGTGATCAGAGGACAGACTACATGAAGTGTTGACTGAAAACGCGCACGAACGCAGTGTTTTCACTCGGGTATCAGCGGTGGTGTTTTTGAGTGTAAATACCAGGCTCTTACGCATCACCGTTCTCGGTTTCCTACCGAGCCAGTTGAGAAAACAAGCTAGGTGTTTTGTTTTGTACAATTTACTAGTATTACCGGAAAAATCGCAAGGCGAGAACTATCGCAATCTGCTATATAGGGCCGCCATACCACGTCTTATTGACTTCCGACTTATCTGGATCATAATCAAAACCTCAATAAGATACTAAGCTCATACAAATAGCAATATTCTAATCTAATCTAACATAGTTCTGCGGTCCGGCACAAATGTTTCTCTATTCAAGCCAACTTCATGGCGCCAAACGCTATCAAACGGATCGCAAATATCAAATTGGTCTAATTTAATTGCCGAGTTCATTTCCTAACCTCTCATTTCTGCCAAGAAGAACCAAAAGAAAGCGAAGATAAACCATGGAAGAAATAAAGGTTCTGGTATTTTCTAGCGCGCTAAGACAAGACTTAAACGTTCACACCCTAAGACGCAGATTTGGTGATTGCCATAAGAAGATTTGCTGTAGTTTACATTTTTCGCGGCGCCAAACTAAACAAAGAAATGAAACGAGCCTTAAATGCTTACAAATGACTTAAAACAAACTTCCCGTGTAAATATTTATCCATCTGCAGGCCAGAGATAATGGAGCAAGGCCCATAAAATGGCTTTTCGATCGAGCAGATGATGTTTTCGACAGGACATAGTCAAAGAACCGCATTTTCTGCTCGACACGATGGTTTTATGACTGAACGGCAAGTTTTTTCAATTGGTAGCGTCGTTTAAAGGATGCAAATTTTCGCGCTATCAGCGATAGGAATTTGAGAAAATAATCACAAATTTGCTAATCCAAGCTCAAACTGCCGTCCATGCATAAAACAATAGCCATACTAACAGCAACTGTTTGCTGTGTGGTCTTAAAAACACTTAAACGTGTACTGTAAACAAACAGTGCGACACCGGTCTGAGAACAGTTCTAGCTTGGGTGGTCTAAGGGCGTTCCCGAGCCCATATCCGCTGAAATACCACGAAGTAAATTTGCGTTACGCGACCGAGTGAGCGCAAAACCAGGGAGACGAGAAGTGAGCTTCACCGCGAGGAATTCGGCATGTATAGTACATTCGCTCCGATGAGATTTTCTCCGTATGCACAACTGGCTCTGCCAGCCCAGAGATTTCAACAGCAAGCTCCCGAGGCGCTGTGCTCGTGTTGTTTTTACAATTCAAGCTGTTGTTATTCGAGTTATGGTTCTGGAGTTGGGCTGTATGGATGCGCCGAAATGCTTCCAAAGCCGCCTTATTCGTACGTGGCTCTCATATCCATGGCCATTAAGAGTTCCCCCGAGAAAAAGGTCACATTGAGCGGAATTTACCAATTTATTATGCTGAATTTTCCGTACTACCAGCAGAGCAGAAGAGGCTGGCAAAACAGCATCAGACACAATCTCTCGCTAAACAAGTGCTTTGTGAAAATTCCCCGAGACAAATCAGATCCAGGAAAAGGCTGTTACTGGGCGCTAGATTCGTCCTTTGAGGAAATGTTTGAAGAAGGACGATTTTGGAGACGAAAGCGGAGGCCAAAACAAACCGGGCAAGCGAGAGACCGAGAGAACGACACTGGATCGACAAGTCCAACCGGAAAAGACGAACGAAATGCCGAGAGAGATGTACAGAAAGCTGACGGCACAAACTCGTGCAGCGAAAACGAAGACAGGAAGCTTAAGACTTCCGACAATGAGCTTTATCGTGTAAATTCCTTGGAGTTGTCAAGCGTAATGACTGGACAAGGACGATGTTTTTCACAACAAAGCCAAAGACACTCTACGTACCCCGGCGAGCACAAGCTTTCCACGAGCATCAATCACAGTGTTCTCGGTGCAAAATGCAGCTCTACTACTTATGGTTTGAAATTCAGCATCGAGAGCCTCCTAAATCGATGAAAATACATTTAACTCTTAACTAGAACAGTGAAATTTACTTTAACTAAAAGAAAATGGAAAGAACTGATCAGCATGAGCAGTGAAGGAGCAGAACGCAAATACTGTTTAACGGAGTGTCTGTCTGCCGGTGATGAGTGGCGAACGGTGGGAAGTAATTATGGGTTCTCGTTTCTTTGAAAACACGATCAAGACAGACAGACTCCAGAACAACAACTAGCCAGAAGAAATCCCGCTTTTTTAAACTGATAAACAGCTCTGCATACCGAGACAACAGTCAGACTTAAAAACTTCTTGTTTAGACAGCTTATTGTTATCATTTGTTTCGGTGTTTGGGGTATTTGGCCTCTCTCCGGACCGATTTGGAACTCTTTTTTATTAGGAAAGTCAGTACTGTGTTATTTAACTTTGTGTTGACGTGTTCACAATTTCTGGTTAATATTACGCCACAAATGTGTGGGAATTGTGGTCGGAAAAGGCTGATTTTGGTTTTAGCTCCGAAGAGTAGTGGTTGTCATCAAAGCACTCGGCAGTCGAGGGTCTTTTTGCAATGGGATCTTATTTACTTAGAATAGTTTCGACATCCTCGTATCTCTGCTCGAGTGAAACAAAATATTTTACAATCAAATGTTCATGAGTTATCTATAATGTGTGGCAGATTGAAAAGTAAACAAAATAACTACAGCACAAATCACCGCCAAAGAACACCGAAATATCTGAAACAAAACTTCAAGGACAGTGCGACATAACAATAGCAAAAATAAAAAGATCCGTCACAGAAACTTTCAAAACACACTCATTATTTACTCTCAAATGATAAACAAGTAAAATAAATGTGAAATCAGTCTGTTTTATGGTAATTTAATTGCACTACACTGTACCCAGGTATGTCAGTACAAATTAACAATTCTACTTAGCCGTTAGCTTCACCGTTCATTTTGAGTTATTTGTCGAAGCACTTATTAGTTGAACTTACAGAGATACAAATTACTCGTGCCTGATTCTCATTGCTGAACAAAACAATAAATGTAGAAACATTGCAGGAAGTACAAATATCTTCAGGGTAACGCGCTATAAAAACTATTCCTTAGAAGTCGACACAGAAAACACCAATTTTGGACACAACACAGAGATGGTTTATAATTGTTTACCAAATGCCTAAAAACAAAAATCGAGTTAGAGTTATCCTATAGATGGACTACTTCCTTTTACAGTCTTCTCAATGAATTTCATCATATCCCAGCGCAGAGGTTTTAGCACTGATTTAGCAGTACGTGCATGCACGCGAAGGACTGTTTCATTTTTAAGCAGCTCAAGCGAGTCCTTGCTTAATGAATACCTGCGAACAAAGACAAAACTTCGCAATTTCCCAGCTTAATTTAATTTCAATTTGCAGTCGCTTTTATAGTTTTGTTTTACGTTAAACGAGGCGAAATGTACTGTTTCTTTGCGGTGATGTAAAAGACTGATATTTATGATTCAATTTGAGATGATTAGATACTGAAATGAAAACTAAATGGCCGCACGTAGGGATTTGTTTTAAAGAGCAGATTGTAGGTTTACTTAGATAGTAGCAATTCTTTCTTTTACCGCAAATCCTAACAAATTAACGGTTAAAAGTTAGAATGATTCCCATGTTATCTTGTTTTGACTGTGTGTTCCATTACGCTTCATTACAAAAAGGAAGCCCGCTACAACATTAGGAAACCGTCACACTGACAAGTCCTATATTGTCCACTCACATTTCAAGATCAACATCAGGTTCTCTTTATCATTTTCCATACAATTTTACAATTTTCCTAGAGAGAATTCAGTTTTTCAGTCAACTGAGGTGGTTTCCTATACAATTAGTCAGGTACTTGAGTTGAGAAACGCTGTGCATATCGGTGTCAAGTCAATGGGTTATACAAGTTGCTTTTCGAGGAGGAAAATTGCTGTTTTTGTAGTAAAGTGATCGGAGACGCGCGGTTGACTGGAAAAGCAGTTATCTCCGCAGATGTGTCGCAAAAATTAAGCAATTTCCTTGATTTCTCTTCTTATCTCATATCATCTGATCGCTAGAACAGTTTGGGACAAAACCAAAACAGTCCTACTGCTATCAATAGCAGATTTAATGTGTTCTCGAAATTCCTTCCATGGTTCAGACTCGCTGTCGACAGTTCGCTGGTGTTTTCACTCATTATCGGTGAACTGACTTTATTTAAAAGTCGATTTGTATAAAGAAACGAATAATATAGTTTGTCGCTAAAACTGTACAAACTTGATAAAACTCTGACGCATCGAAAGCTCAAGTGACCGAACCAAAGTTGTTTTATATAAAGCCATTTTAAGTCTATGTCTACGAATTGCACACCGACATTTCAAGAGGACAGATCCATCACTCTTGTAAATATTTTGAGAGGCTCGTGTCTTCGTTTTGGCTGAGAGATATGAAAGAGTTGTTTAATTTAGCTAATTACTTGGCAGGACTTTCCGTAATGAATAAGTTGTTAAATGAGTGCAAAAATGAGGCACGTTCTTCGGAACTATTTTAAGCAGCGAGAACAATACAACTTTGACATTTCTCGGAATTCGAAATGTCTGAAATCAACTCTTTACAAAAGGGTGGTAATTTGCAGCGTTGAAATGTGCTTAAATGGAATCTCAGTTTAAATAAGTATTCGACCAAATGTTGATGCATTCCAATTCGTAGCTTTTGTTGCTATTTGGCAATTTAATTCAACTTTTCAAGAGGGTATTTTTGTGTTGTGTTTATTTTATGTTATAGGAATAACCATACAATCGAAGAAGGCTACATCCACGCGTGTCCAACTTTTTTTTTTTTTTATCTCGGCCGGGATCTGCAGTCGGCTGAGTTAAATCAGACGACAAATACGATATCATGTTATGAGTATAAGTATCTAAACAAGGTATTTCCTATTTCGCTGCACTTTGACTTTCCAAATGAAAATCATTTCTTTATTAATTTTTCTTCCATTCCGAACAGATAGATTCCACCAGTATTATTAAATTTATCCTAAAATCTAACTGATACGGAAGTTAAACAAAAGCGGTGCTTCGGACGTTTATGAGCATTCTTCCTAGTATTTCTTTGCCTGTATATTATAGTTGCTTTAAGTGTTCCCAAACTTCGTTCACACGAAATTTCTTTCCCTCGCCTTGAATATATTCCTGTTGATCTGGGTTCTTTAGGGATTTCATTTGTGATGAGACATGTTATAGCTTGCTTCGAAAATGTGTTTTGTAACAGAGTAAAATAACCCAGCTAGACTAAGGTATTGGTGAATCACGGAATGTTATCTGATTAGGAAAATGAAGAGTGGGAAAGAACAACATGAAATAAGAATGTAAACCTAGTAGGCTCTAGACCTAGCCCTAGACAGTAAAGAAGTGAACCTGTTTCATCACCGTTGCCAGTCTTAGTCTTACAATTATTTAGCCGCATTTCATTCTTATGCCGTTGAAGTGGTGCCTGCAATTCAACTAATTTTGCAACTTGTTGCATGTAATCTACTCAAAGTTTACAAAGGAGTTGACTTCTTAAATTGTTTTTTCTTAAATACCTATACGCCAAAATTTGCTAACAAAAAGAAAATAAATAGGAAATAAAATGAGTTAAGTCGTATAGAAGGCCTGTGGATTGAACTGAATCAGCAGAAACGGTGCAGAATTTTTGCAAAACTTCAAAGGTTTTTGTTAAGCCACCACTTAGTCCTGCTTGTAAATCGTTTTCTCTACCATCTTACTGCTTGGAAGCCGTGCTCAATGTAATCTTATCGTTTATCGAAGAACAGAGGTTTCTCAGTTTTTTTTTTTCTGTGTCTTAGACAATCATGTGACTCGCATAACATGACATTTATTAACTCCTCGATTTTTGTGGTTAAAAGCGAAGACTGAGTTGGTCGTTCGTAATAATTCCTATCGGCGTGTTCCAAAGATTTTACTTTTCTTACTTTTCTTTAAACTGCCAGCTAATTTCATCAAGGGAATTTTAACACAGCAAAAAATGTCTTTTAAATCGTGTGTGCAGGATAAGCGGGTTTGTAATTTAATAGCGTTTCTGCGATCAAGCGAGGCTGCAAAAAGCTCCCAGACTGTAAGCTGTTTTCCTTATTTCGTTCCCCGCCGTTTTAAATGGTATTAGAGATCTCACTTCGCCCTAGGCTCGATCACCAGCTAAGGATAGCAAACGCGACAACCGTATTGCGCATAAAACAGCTAATAGGATTCAAGAGTATTTTCCCAGGGTACAACTGAAACTGTTGATAAACACTCATTAGCTACAGTAATCCGTTCCTGTACGAGCGAAACACTCAGCCGCATTTTTATGACCATTGCGGAAGATTGGCATGGATTAAAAAATGCGTGCTTTGAAACATAATTTCTGATTGCGGCTGAAATTCGCCGAGCGAAGATTTCAGCTTGTTAAATCAAAAATCAAAGCAGTTCAGTATTTTTTCCTTCCTTTCACGACTAAACTCTATCGCTGAACTTTTTATAGGTTACAAACTGACGATTATGGTGTTTTTTTCCAGTGTTATCATTGCTTCTGCATCCTAACGACACAGAACGTTACTAAGGGCGTATGTCTTTCCTGAAAAGACTAGGAGGTGTCACGAGGTTTAATCTCAGATTGTCCTTTTAGAACGACTAACAGCTTAATCTGACATCAGATTTTGTTCTAGTGCCTTCCTTATCCGAACGGCTCGAACCAACATGTGAATTTCTTTTTCCAAAGGATTTCTAGTTGATCATAGGTAGTTTTGTGGTGCAGCACAACAGAAAAACAAGGACGGCAATTTGAGAATGAAAAGCGAGATCTAAGATACATGATGAGTAATGTCGTAATGCAAACTATTGCCGTCTTGCACTAAAATGCCACCAAAAATAAGTCGTAGAACCCAATAAATGTCAACATGACGGAAATCACGTCGTGAACCCAACAAAAACCCGAACGCGATAGAACCCAACATAAGTTGTTCTCAGACAAGGGCTAAAGGGTTGTGCGAGAGCTGCTTTTCGTGTGAATTACACTACAGGAAACGATATGGCTGGCTCCGAAAACATGAGCACGGAGTAACAGAAAAAAAAAGCGGATTTATTACGCTTGCTGCGTTGCCGGAATTAATAAACGCACCAGGGATAAAATGGGAAAAACATTGTGTAAACAAACCCTTAGGAGGTTTAATAATTAGGAAACTTTCCAACTAAACACAGTGAGTGATGAATGGAAAAGGATTAACCAACTGAATGATCGATGTCGTTTGTTTTAAGTATCTCCTTGCCTCTTCTTCCTTCCTTCCTTCTTAACTCTTCATTTTAATGAAAAAAAAAGGATTTTTAATCTTTCAATGAGAGATAATCTTGCCTTTTTAATCCTATTATTTAGCACATGAAGGGCAATTTAAAGGGCTTTTTGAAGGCAGCCAGTTTTGTTTACACTGTGGTTTAACTCAGTGTTTGAAAGTCCTGAAAGACCTTACTACTTCTACATAAACAAACTACTCAATGCTTAAAGCTTGAACTGATTAAGTTCGGTTTGCAGTTCTGGCGCAGATTCAAGACCTTATTAGATGCACGTCCTACAACAGTCTTGGTGGCTTCGATGTTGCTAAGACACTTTGATTGATCACTGACTGGAGTTCCTTTCTACAGAAATTACTCTGACTATTTGCCAAAGAAAACTGATACAAACGGACCTTCTCGTTTTCCCAAAACGGTTTTGAATTTATTTTTTCTATTTTAAGTTGAGTTGATCAAATTTTAATTACAAATTTCGTGCCTTAGTTTGGAATCTCTGGCTCCTATAGGAGGTTGCTTCATTTCTATTAGCTACCGCGACTGCGATTAACATCGACTAGCCTATCTTTAAGGAGATCATTTCCTTTCGATTAAAATTGAACGAGAAAGGCAGTTCGAAACAATTACATCACCTAGAGTTGGATAATGGAATAAAAGAAAACATGAAATTTCTTAAGGATTTTCAGCTGGATAGCGAAACTAGTTAAAACAGCATGAGGGTTAAATTGAAAAGAATTTACGAACCCTAAATGTCTGATTTAATTTTTTCAAAAAGCGTTATAATTTCACATCACATAAATGGATCGTGACAAAGTTGGTACAAATATTTCCTTACGTAAAACCGTGGAAATCAGCTTGCGAGAACATTGGAAACAAGGGCCGGTAGCGGTGGTTTTCAATCTCATCCCTGGCACCAATTTGACAAGGATATAAAGAAGAGGAAAATATCTGAACGCGCTAGCGCCAAGATGGAGACGAATCATAAAGAGCTTTTGTTCTTAAACAACAATACGATCGCGTCTTCTTACTGCTTTATTACAATAATACAGACTGGCGATTATCCATGGGTTTTATCAGAGAATAGAGGTATCAAGCTGCGTGATCATCTCAGAAAGATATTGGAGATAATAGCGAAGAAGGGTTCTCACCAAGAGAAAAGAATCGCTGTTCTTTTTTGCTTTCTTGTTCAAAAAAGGCTCGAGACGGAATGGAGCCGAGCAGGAAGAAGATATAATAGCAACTTAGCTGTGCTGCCCTTTATTATGCTGATGAAACATGAATTATCGAAAAGATCTAGAGTGTTTTTTCTCCATCACAATGAGATTTTCCCCGTAAAGAAAAGATCGCGTGCTGCTACGACATTTTGTTGGCTTCTGGCAAGCGTGTTTTTGACACATATTACTTTCATTCGTATGCAAAATTCAAAATCTCCGATACTAACAAAGGTATTTCGAAATAAAAGGTCTTCCTTAAGATTATAAAGTTGTTGTAGCCATTTACGACAATTTGGCCTACTTCATCTAATTCGATGTTAGGAAAACACTAAAATCTCGCGAGGTACCTCTGTCCGTGTCCGCGCGTGCGCGGGTTTCGCGCACGTTCCGTGCTTTTCTCGCACTGCAGCCTCAGAAATATTTTGAGGATTTAACACTTACTAAATTGACTGTTTAATAATTCGTTTAAAATCTACTTGATACAACTTAGGAGACGAATAAAATTTGTTTTCGAACCCAAAAGACAATTGTCTTAACAAATATGTCACCTAAGTCGTTCTCTCTCCTTTCTCATGTTTTCGTATTTTGACGTATATCCTTGGCTTTTAGCTGAGTCACAACCACACCCTTTCCCTTGTAAACAGCGAGTAGACAAGGCCTGAAAAGACATTCCGTCAATTTTAAACTGACACGAAATCACTCAAACAGTTTCGAACCTGTGTTTATTCAATTAAATAGAATAAACTTCCTAACACATTGCTTGTCGAGAAGAACCTACTCCAATAAGTTACACGACGAGATCACAGATTGAAAATACGTTCGTGAACGCGCAACCGGGTTTTAATAATGGATTAAAATGTACTTTGTACTCTCTATCAAACGCGCTGGCAAACCTAGAAGTGGCAAAGTATAGTTATCGAGCAGCAAGGATTCTTTAAAGTTACGAGTACACAGCTCAAGTCATTTGTCCATTGATGAATAAACAATGTGCTTACTGAGGGAGGTTTCACTCATTACAGTCGCCTTTGCATGGGTGGTCCTTGCTAAAAACCACAAAAGGACTCGAGGAAACCCAAAGGAAACTAACCCAACGATAACAAACTCAAGACTGAAAGAGCTGAAACGATTCGATAAGCTAAAAATTATGCTGCAAACACCCCAAACTATAAATGCGAGAAGTGAAAACTTAAAAACAGACAAAACGGAACAAGATGTCTACAGGGTTATTCAGCTGTATTTGAACACCATATTTGTTGAAAAAACACTGTTACCTGTTCTGAATAACTACGATAAGATCACAAGTTTGTTCAACAAACTGGTTGTTACTTTTTGACAACCTCAGGTTACAGTGATTTACACATACACAGTTGGTTGGTCAACTTTGCGAATTTGCTTTTCATGCATTACGGTTTCGCTCCCGAAACCGTGCAATTTTGCATGCTTAGGCTTCACCAGATTTAAATATACCAAGTTACTTTGCTGCCGGACTAACAGAATTTTCGAGGTAATCGCAAAAGATGTTAGCAGAGTGAGATCAGTAATTAATAAGGTCTGTGGAAGACCACTGCATAGTTTTTGACTGCTCGCTGGTCATACGTACAGGTAGTCAAGACTTAGGAACAACATCCCCTGTCCTAGGAATACATCAGTTCAGGGCATGCAAGATGTCGGCTATCGATGGTGTTTTCCACGTTTCTCGTGCGTTAATCACTTTGAAAACTCAATCCGTCCGTGGCGTCGTCAACAGATCACGCTTCCGCTGAAGAAACCGTTTCCCCGACAGCTTTCTAGATTCACAGGGAATTCACTAATATTTTTCTAATGGCTTTTCTACAAGAGCTTCTCAGGTAAATTAAATAGTTACAAGTTTTGTAGTCAGATTACAACAACTTTACGCTTTAATCGTGTTTTTGTCTGGGTGATACACGCGAGCTCTTTTCAGTGCAGTTCATTAGTTCCAGTTTTTACTTGAACAGTTTCTTAATTTTCCGAATACTGAGTACATTTGTAGCAGTGTTAGATCGTAGTAAGTATAAGCATGAATTACACAACAATTTACAGTAAGCGGTTTTACAAAAGAACGTAGCAAATTTAAACAGCCATGACTCTAGTGTGGGAACTCATCAAGCTCGGGCAATGGGTAATTACGATTCTGTTTGGCTTTCGGCTACCTTCATCGACCGATAATCTCGTTAAATGGAACACCACTAATGGATGCTACAAAAAATTAACTATACAAAATAAACATATGGAATGATTCAATGGATGCAAATTTAACAAAAGGCGATACACTGTTTCAGTCTTTATTTTAAACCGAAAGAATTTCCTCTCAGATTTGACATATTTTAAGGAAATGTCAATTCAACGCTTTTCGTTTCATCATAAAGCCACTTACAGAAATTCCTGACGCGATGTTGTCAGTAAAAAGACATTTTAATACTGAGGAGTGAACACATTCACAGTTCACTGATTTGATCTTCTTAAATCCTTTACAGTATTTTAACTTTTATCAGTCTGCAGTGAAACAATTGAAGAGATATTCAAATGAGGCTATGGCTGTGAACTGAAGCAGGCTTCTTCATAAAGGAAAGCTAGTGTTCTGGAGCAAAAGGTTGCTCGTCTTGAGAATACATATTAAAGAATACTTTACCTATAAATCTTCTACTATATTTGCAGTAGATTGATTTCGAAATACCTTCAAAGACGCACGAATAATCGAGAGCGAGAGAAGACAAAACGCCTGAGATTAACGCAAACGAAAGTTCCAATTGAAGATACCGTTTGCCCGAGTCACTTCACCATGTCTTTGAATATGACCGAAAAATACTCAGTGTACATAAATTGTGACTAAAACTTCCTACGGACACGACATTTGAATGGCACTATGTAAAAATCCTTAAAGAAGCAGGACAGTTGTCCTTAATAAAGTACGCTGCCATGGGCAGAAAATGTAAAATTGCTTGAAATAAAATGTGAAAAATGGCGAAATAAATTTATGACGTAGTTCAGACGATATTTCGTAATCTCTAAGAAGCTTACTTGCTAAATGACACCTCCACAAACACATTATATACAAAGACAGAGATTTATATTTGACCTCGCGGTATAGCAAGACAACTTTTAACTCCAATCAGAACGAGTGGAATTAAACCTGACCCAAAACCACGAATAGCTCTTGGTTCGTCAGATAACGTGCACTTTCCATAGCCGCAGAGAAACGGTGGCGTTCGAATGAGGAAACTCTTGCTGCTCGATGTCAGCTAGTGAAGCTGTTTTACTGTTTTCACAAACCCCTAGATAATACACAATATATTTCTTGTTTTTACAAGGATTTTACCCTGATAAGCGGATTGTTCCGCAGATTTCTATTTTTTTTTTTATTTTTCCATTAGTTGGTCGATTGTTCTCAAAAAAAGAATTAATCAAAGGTCAAAATGACATACCTGCGCGTTTAAACGATTTCTTTTGTCTCTGCTCGATTCTTGGTTGACAACTTTGATAAAATTGCTATAAACAGGTGTCGAGCACGAACAAAGACCGCAAAGATACAGCCGACAATCTCGTTAAAACCTTTCATTCAAGGTTTCAGCCCTGCTGTGACTCTTTTATCGAACTGGTGCGACCACGGGAGTTCGAAAGTTTGATGGAGTGAAACCCAGAAGCCGGTAAAAGCAGCCGACAGCTAAAATAACAACTGGAACGTTTACAGTCTTTACAAACCGTGCTAAACCGCTTTGCTAAATGCTGTCTTTTTGAGCAATTGTTGACTCTGTTGTCTGAATTCAAATGTTTACGAAACGACGCAATTTAGTCAGAATGCATTCGTCGAGGGAATGCGGGGAAACGAAGAAAAGTCTCCTTTTAAAATTACGAGCTATTTACTCGTGCTTAGGAAAAGCGCCGGACAAACAGTAAAAACTCAATTTCGTTCCTTAATTTAGTTCCTGAAATAACAATTTTGGGCACCGGAAATGGCAGAAGTAAACACTATACTAGTCCTGTATGTATAATGATTGAAATACCTTTTCCCTGGTTCGCATCTTTGTGAATAAAGAATTGTTGAAGCTTTGGCGCTTCGTGTCAAAATAAAGTCAGAAAAGTCATTGGTATGTTTACTTTACTCGACTTTCCTTCAACAATATTTCTCGAAAACAGCGAGAGTTATTTGTTTATTCGTCACCATATCAATATTTACAGCACACACGAAAGGTTCACAAATAGCAAAGAAAAATGTTTATTCTGTAGCTAAATCGCGCAATACAGACGAATAGAGTTGATAGGATTGCAAGATATTATTGTAAGGAAAACCCACTGCGGTCGCTCGGGCTAAAGGTCCCTTGGCACTCCTCAAATAGTTTTTTAGAAAATAAAATTAGTTTTCCATCGAAAACGCAACGTTTGAAAGAAAGATTCAGCAAAAATGCAATCTATTTTTCCACAGTTCGTCAGTCTGGAAATGAAGGTGGAACTATATCTGCTACGTGTCTTTGTAGATGCAGAATAAAACGTTCGTGACATTTATCATTCTGAAACCTATTCTTGTATTTTCTTTTTAGCACTCAAGCCTTCTTAAGAGCGAAGTATACCTATCAAAGGCCAAGATAAATCAGTTTTTTAGATTTTATCACTTTATTATTCTATCTGCAATACAATGAATTAATGTGGTCTTCTTTATTATAACTTATTTTCCTCGCTAAACTAAACTTCACTCTCGCCACGAGGCGGTCATACAAGATCACGCTTTGAAAAATTTTCCTCAGCACTGAACGACAATTTTTACATGAAATTCTTACATCTACCGTGTCTTAAATATCTCAACAAACGGCCCTGTGAATTTAATGATAGAACAACAAAGACTCTAACGTTTGGTTTAGATGCAATTATGGACATTTAGTAACCGAAGCTGATCCAGTTATTATCTACCGCCGGCGGCCCATACATGTTCTATTCCTTTATTAAAAAGTGCTTGAAGCCACAGGGCACGAAGTAAAATAAAATTCTTAAGCTTTCTCGGTCATTTCTAGCCTGTTATCACGTACTTAAAATGTCCCGGTGTTTCAAACTGCATAGCCGAGGGGACGACAATTAGCACAGTTGCACTGAGGGCACAGGCTCGAGTGCGGTGAGTCAGGCACGGTCCAGTATGAGCCATAGGAAGCGCTCAGGGAAGAATTTATCCCTGTATTGTTGCGGTTTAAGGAAGAGCATGCGGTACAGAATCCCTGCACTGGATTGCTAAAAGCTGGCTCTGCAGTAACATTGAATCTTGTTGCAGGAAAATTGACGGCGTCGCAGGCTGTTGTTATCTTTCCCATATCTGAACTCCGTGTCTGCACGCCAGTAATGCTTCGCACAGGTATCTTTCCTGATGCACTGTTCTCGATTACTGAACAAGCTTCGTTCACGAGTAGTGCTCCCCTCTCTTTCGTTTGCTTTTTCCCTAGGATATTGTCAATGCTAAAGGGATGAAATACATCTAGAACGCCTGTTTCGCGAGGCAATTCGTCGAGGGACGGCACCTCTGCTTTCTCCGTTTTATTTACATTTGCACCGTCTGCAAAAGATTCTTCGATTAAGCTATCTACTGAGCGACATTCTTTGGCCGTTGTGGAATCATGACTCTTGTGCCCTGCATCTTGCTCAAGTGAGTTTTTGGCGAGCTGATGATCAACCTGTACGACTTCGTTGGTCTTCGATTTTGCGCTTATTTCCGCAGCGCTCTTGTTCTCTTCATCTTCGTCCTCGTCGTCTTCTTCTTTCCCGCGGTAATTCCTCTGTCTTCTTCGCCTTCTTCGGAAGTTTCCCTCTTCGAACATCTCCTCGTAAGACGGATCCAGACTCCAGTAGCATCCTTTTCCAGGGTCCGAGCGCTCACGTGGGATCTTCACGAAGCATTTGTTCAACGACAAGTTGTGTCGAATGCTGTTCTGCCAGCCGCGCTTGTTGAGGCGATAGTAAGGGAAGTTCTCCGTGATAAACTGATAAATCCCACTCAGGGTAATTTTCTCGTTGGGCGCCTGCTTGATGGCCATCGAGATGAGGGCCACGTAAGAGTATGGCGGTTTTGGGAGGGGCTCTTGCTCGCGGAAAAATATCCCAGCGCCATGACAGTTGAGAGTGAAGCCAGCGCGACCCCACTGCGGATAAAACGCTGAGGCATAGCTTGGCAGAGCGGGGTGAAACGATGGCTGGCACAAGTAGGGCGAAGTATAACAGCTACGGTGTGACGGAAACATGTCGCTTGAGATCAGAATGCGTGAGTTAACTGGAATGACAATCAAGAGGTGTTCACGGCACCGTGCGCAGATCTGATGCACAACTGTCGAACTGACCCGGGACATTTACTTATGGACCACCGGCATTGTTTGTTTTTCCAAGATAAGTAGAGCTTTTGTGTCAAACTAATATTTATTTACAAACAATCTATAACCGCGCACAGCTCAGACCACACATTGGTTGATAAGAGCGGAAACGGGTTGCTTGGCAGAAAACGTATCTCACACACTAATGACTCAACAGACAATATTTCACAAAGTCACGAGACGGATGCATCGCTTCTAAAAATATTGACATAGAAAATCGAGACCAGGGCTTTCACAACATGCCCACATGATGATGTGATTGTTTACGGTGTGTTTGAGCCAAGGAAAATCACAAAGCCACTGTTCTCAAGATCTGTCACTCAATGCATTTAAAATATTTAGTTGCGTGCAAACCAAGCCACAATTTCCGGAACATTTGCGCAATTACAGTAGTTTGGAAAAGCAGCGTTAGTTTTGTTTGTAGTCACTTGTTTGAAGGGAAACTGTCAGAAGTTCAAAAGGACAAAGCAGATTGTTTTTATGCCAGTGCGCGAGACTTGAGGACGCCAGGGTTTTTTTTTCGTTTGTTTTTAATATCCCTCAGATGCTTTATCCATCGAGTAGAGTGACAAGAAAACGACTTTTCTTTAAAACTTTGTTGAATCAAAACAACTAGCTCTGGCGTGGGTTTTAAACAGTTTAAAAAACAGCCGTTTTCCACCGAAAAACCAAAATAACTTGAGCTTTAAGGGCGTGTTTAGCGTGGGACAAAAAGTCACACCACCCTTGAAGAGAAAAAAAAATCACAGTACAAAATTCCATTTTCTAGAAAGATTTTTTTGCGAGAGATGTCTCCTATTTTCACCACACTCGCGTTGCTGGGGGAAAAAGAAAGACGAAGGCTTGACGTTAATGCACTTTCTCGGCAGGACTCAGAACTGTTAATTTACAATAAAACAACTGAAAAGTTTAGAAAAGAAACCGCATCAAATGTTATAGTTTGTTGACACGGCATGAGTTTTAAGAGATGAGACGAGCAATAGATACCAGCGATAAGACATACGAGAGGTTCAAGATTTATGACTTAAATCAACATTCCAATCCAAAAAAAAATTTCCCCAAACAGAGTTCAAACCGAGATAAAAATCTTGCCGGTTATTTTCGGAAGAACTATTTTGAATTATGAGCAAAACTGAAAACATCACTCGACGCTATATGAAGATGACAAGTTACTTCGTGTTAAGTTTGATTGCTCGCGTATACTTCTCTCTACCAAAACAAAATTAGTGAGTATGTCAAGAGCCAGCATGGAAATTATCGCCGATGCATGATGACTTTCTTGTGTGTAGCTTAATTTACGGCCGAACAAAGACATTTTTGAGTTGAATAACTCGTGGGTGTTCATTGATGTCAGCTGCAGCATGTTCTAGATCAAGGAACGTCAAGGATTAATAAAAGAAATCGCGAAAACTGTGCCACCACATCTTTTCTTGACGTTTCAACTTCGGATTGAGCGAGCGTGTAAAACGTTTTTGAAAACACCAATGAAGAAATCGAAGAAAAAAAAGGAAAACTTTTCAACAGACTTCTATTTAAAACGAATTTTGTAACCCGCCTAACTAAAGACTTGTTGCGTTTTTACTCAAGAGGTAAGTGAGTTTTAGACTGAGCCTCAAGGTTCGTAAAACAATGCTATAGCCGTTATCTTACAGAAAGGCAATTAGTTATTGAAGAGTGGAAAAGATACGACGTGTAGTTAATTTTAAACACCCGCTATGAAGAACTATAAAGCCTTAAGAACAATGTATTAAAAAAAAAGTAACGTGGAGAGACGTGTTGAGAATATACGTTCTGTAATGCTTTCGGGTGATATACTGTTAATATCCACCTGCCAGTAAATAACAACTTTCTTCGTATGCCTTTAGGCGCCGCAGTTAGTACAAAGAACAACCACGATCACGTCACAAGGGGGATATTCACGATATCCCACTCGGAAACATTTCATAACGGTTTTATCTCAGGTAGAGTCTAAGGAAATCAAATGAAAGAAACCTATTGAATGCAGCCGAATATTCTACGCGTTTCTAGCCTTCTTATTGGTCGATGCCACTCTCTGATCAATCTTGTAAGGAAAAAAACTCATTCAAATTCCTCAAACTCAAGGCACAAGTCAACGAAACGAGCTGCTGATGGAGATAAAAAAAAATTTGCAACGGGGCAGTCAAAAAGACCTGAGGTACCGCGGCTTAGGTGGCTCGAGACAGTAATATTTCCGTGAGACGCCTGGGCTCTAGCGCACAACTCAGTGCGGGGGGATCACCCGTGGAGTCGCGAGATATATTGCGCCCGATACAAAAGTTTGCAAAAAGCGAAATAAACCTGGCGGCGCGAAGCCTACGTAAAACTTTATTTCCACCAATTGCGTTAACAGTTATTTTTACTTTTGAAAACTCCCATCCTTCAGGCAATTTCAAAGGAAAAACATTCCCTAAATCACTGTGCTGAAACGTTAACGAAAATTATGATCGATCGCGTCGGCTACCTTTTCAAAAAACAGCAGGAAAAAAAAACTACTCTTCAGGTTATCCTCGTTTGTTCACTGTGCTGTCTGGATTTTGCAAATCAGTCCGCTCATATGGACCGCTCACGAATTAGTTTCGGGGAATTTCTTTTCCCAGGAGGGTTTACAAAGAGCCAAGCATGTGACACGAGTTTTGCTCCCGTGACAGCCCAAACCTCCAGGAAACATTCACGCAATGCACGTGATGATATTAAACACGGAGGCACTTGGCTCCTTCTCCAAGGACGGAGAGACGTTCCTTTGAAAATGTGGAGGATAAAACTCTCACCCTTTATTTTCCCTGGCATCTATAGAGTGGGAATGGTGGGCACGCATACGAAGGCAAACAAGCAGGTGCACGAACGCGCGTAAAAGCACGAGAAGTCATGATGACAGTCAGAAAGATAAATCATGACATTTCGCACTTGTGCCTGTAAAAGAAGGCTAAGCACAAAAGGAACACATGTAAATCACATAATTTCTTTAATTACAAAAATACTCCTATTTTCAATAATAGTTCCATTTTGGGAGGAAATAATCATTTCACAACTTCTTTACCACAGCTCGCAAAGTCCAAATATATGTACACTAGATATATAATTATTACAGCTCATGTTGCTAGCACAAACTAATATTACAAAAACGTGCATCGAAATGTCCATAAAGTATTTTCAATGTATGTATAACGATCAATTACGGGGCAAAGTCTACCTTCAGCATCGGCCAATTGTGGTTTCAATGCGTGTCACGTAAACACTTGGTACGGCTCCTTAGTTTTGTCCACGTTTCTCTCACGTGCATGGCCCATCTAGTCTCATGCTTTTTTGCGCCGTGTTTTACAGAGAACGAATGGAGATGAAGCAAGCAAGAGTTCAGCTGAACCCCAACGCCACAATACAGACGTCGCGTGACTCATGGCTCAAACTGTGCGGGCACGTGTGCTGCACGTGACGACAGATCTGTCCCAGTCTACTCTCCATCTCTTGACAGCTAATGAACGCACTCGGCCGGAGTCTGATTGAAAGCAAAACTGTTCCTATGATTCCTACAACTTCCTGTAAAAATGAAGACCAATAACAAAATCCAAAACTATCAGCAAGCCTGTGAAGTTTGAAAGTAGTAATGGTAAAACAACTAAGTAGAAATGGAAAATCTTACCACAAATATGCGTGTCATTGTCGTCCTTTTAGTCTGGTCATCTTGGAGAAGGGTTTGGAGAATTCTACAGAAAATTCAATTCTTGAGTCAAAAAGCTATTCCATGATTGAAATATCCCTTTATTCAACGTAAGATATTGATTCAGAAACGAAAACAAGAGAGAAACTCTTCATGTTCGATAGGACTGAAACACCTTAAATTTTGAGGACGAAACGGGCGGTTTTGTCAGGAACTTGAATTTCATTCTGTAGGCTGTTCAACATTTTTTTCGTCAACCAAACAAGACAACTTAAACTAACTTGAGTAAGCTAAACCCCCTCTCCAATAATCTCCCAGATCGAGTCGGAGGAGAGTCACGCGCGCGAAGACGCACGTGCGAGACAACTCCCGCGCGTTCAACTCAAGCCACGCGAACATATCGAAGTAAAAGTGATGAGCATAAAGATCGCACCTTAAGCTCCATGACTTGAAACGGCAAGTGAATAGTCGAGCTTTTGTGTTCCACAACAAGACATCCTCGCCTCTCAGATGCTCGAATTACTTTGACCGCTTCTCCTTTCTTCAGGAGAACCTCACTGCCGTCATCTGCAAGAGACATGACATGTACATAGCTGTTAAATATCATCATACATTACCTGCAAAAAAATGTCGGACGATTTTAATTTCGGACCAAAAAAGTGTCGGAAAAAAAAAAACCTTCCGAAATATTTACAGCACAGTATAAAATTTTTAAATACTTCCAAAGCCACTAGTTTCTATTATGAAGAGAACTCTAGTCGAGATACTGCTCGAGATTCGTCACGGCTTCACGTAATTTTTCTTATTTTCCATTTTCTAAAAAACGAATTCATACTTTTAGTGTAAGGAGTCGGTGGACATCCGTGTCGCAAGCTATTACAACAACCAAGTGTTTAGAACAGATTTCAATTGAATGTCGAAAGGTAATTGGTTTTTGCATTACTATGCTACACGATTGGTTTAAAAAACCTCGCGCCACGTTCGATCAGAAGTAAAACCAAAACCAGGTATGGCTCCCTTAAACACGCTTTCCCGCGCTTTGCGTCAGCTTCATGTATTTACTTCGCGTTTTGATTGGTTCATTGAATTGTCTGTGTTACTTGTGATTGGCTGGAGTGATTATGTTTACGACATTCAAAATGAAAACTGCTCTAGCAGCACGCTTCTTGCATTTCACAAAAACTTATGAAACAGACCGCTAACTTACCTGGGTAATCAAATTTCATGATGCGAGTCTGTGGGAATCCCATCTTCATGTTACCCATCACAGTGTATGGCCGGCTTTTAGGCAAAGGAGGCGGAGTTTCCTGCAAGAGAAGATTCACAAATACTCCGTTTTGGACCATTTCTAGTTAAAAAAGACAGTCCTGTGACGAAACAAGTGTTATTTTTTTCGAACCAAACCAAAAACAAAGCACGAGCAGTCCGCTTTCATAACTTACTCCGAAGTGATAGTGCCGGTCCGACTTACCATGTCAAGTCCGTAGAGACAGCACGTCTCATCGGCTGTCTTCGTGTCCACCCGAAGTTCATCCGACGGTGATACTGATCTACGAACATGACTAAGGATTGAAAAATAGGTATGTTTACTTTGAAGCTTACATTAATCAATAACACAAAAACAAGCTACAGTTTGGGAGAAAACAATCAAGACACTTGAGAACTTGCGATCAATTACGATATTAGTTTCAGCAAGTGAATTTGACGTCTACTGTAGGAGAAGGAAAGAAAGCGAAAATGTGGGCAAAATGAAACGTATCGAACATTTACTTATTTGTTATTTTCTCTTGACTACCACCGGAAAGATTTTTCAATTATCTTTATAGCAAATTTTATAAAAAATGAAGTCTGCATACGACACTGGGTTGCTCCCAGCATTAAATTCATTAAACACAACACAATGCCCCGGGCAGGGCTCGAACCCGGAACGGTCGAGGCCACCACTCCTTCACCCGACTTGAGGTAAGTACACCTTTATGGCCGAATTTCCTTAATACCTGACGGATAAACTGAGCTGCAGATTTTAAGTGGGGCAGTGTCTATTAGGTAGATTACTCACTTATGATTCACTTTATTGCCGTGCCGAGCTTTTTTCTGCAGTTCAAGTGAACGCTTTAGGCTCGGCCATCTCCTGTAACAAATCCATCTTCTGACCCAGCACTGGATCGTGACAGCCGCCTTCACTTTCCGCATTTCATAAAGTGTTTCTAACTCCTGTTTTACCGCTTCACTGCAATGGAAAAAGATAACATCTCATTCTCTACAACTTGGCTACAACCTCTAAACAATGGTTCGTGGGGAAAAATATACGATAAATTAAAAGGCGCAACTCAAACTAACGCAATATTAAAACGGGTGGCATCAGCTAAACTTCGCACGGAAACGAAGCAATTATGTGGCGTATTCTGTGGCGTGTTGTGAACAGAGCCTAATTGGACAAACTTTAAAAGAATAAGTTACCTGTAAAAGACACATCTCTTGCCCAGAACCCACGCGCCAAACATGACGTCACTCTTCGATCTGTCAATTTTCCTAATCATGGTCTCTAAAATGGCTTTGCAATCTTCGTACCCAGTTTCCTCCTGAGCCCGCACCTTGCGCGGCGAGACAAAGCTGTACTTTCTGGCGAATGCTTGAAGCCGAGTGCGATTAGCAAGGCCTGCAAGATTATATAATCATTCTTCTCAACAAATAATAAATTTTACTTTTACAACTGAAATATCCCAAAAGGATTTCGTGTTTGCTAATTTCAATTTTAATTAGTAGTCAAAATTTATACAACAGGTTATAACCAATCAGAGCAAACATGCTGTCTTTTCAACCAATCAGAAGCAGAATTCACAGGATTTTACCTCGAGTTTTGATTAGCTTATTAAGTAAGACTACAGTGGGACCTCCGGTTGCGACCACCTATCCACAGCGACCAGTTTCCCAATATACCAAACGTTACCACGTCAAGTCGCTGTATTTGGAACCTGAACGCGACTGCCTCTCGTAAGCGACCAGAGCTAAAAGTTTGAAATTATCATTTGTTTTTAAAGTCCCGTAATCGACCACCTAGGCTTGACATTTTGGGTGGTCACTTACGGGAGGTTGGACTGTATTTGCGATTGCTGTGACTTGGCAAAGTGCTTGGTTTTGCGGCAGACATACTAAATAATCATATTCCGCTGTTGTAATATTAGCCTACGTGTAGCCGTACTCACCCACCCTCCCTCCCGTTTTTCCTCGGGGGGTGCGTACGGCTACACGTGGGCTATGGCAATAATTACAAGCCGTCATTTACCTGACTGGAAAAGTTGAAGAGTTTCAAAAATTTGCAACACTCGAATCTGCTGACAGACTATTCCACGATCAAACGCATACGGCTCTTCACGGGAATTTATCTGTAAACAAAAGGAAACTCAAAATGAAACGCTCACTGAACAATTAAAACGCAGTCCAACTCGGACACTAAAAAAAAGCGTGCAAAATACTTCCGCATGTGATACTTGCCTTAATACATCTCACAAAGGTTGGCTGTGCTTGCACCAACGTCTTGAGTAGACCATCAAGTTTTTCCTGAAAAAGTAAAACCAATTGTTAAGTACATGTAATCCTATATGATTGCGACCGCAATTAAGATTTACACGACGAGAACGGAAAAGAAACAAAATTGTACAGAGAGCTGGTGGTCATTCGAAGAGTCTTCTTCACCTTCGCTATATTTGGAGAGCTTATGACCAAGAGAAAGTACCTAAGCTTACAGGTGTAAGAGGTTTTCTGTAATAACTGTCCCAACAACGTTACAAAACCTTTACTAAATTGGACAACCAACCTGAAATCCTTGTGAATATGTTCGAAGAGGAACATCCACAGAACCTGCAGGGCTTAAAATATAAGATTTTACAATTAACACGTCTGGTTCGTTTTCAATGCGAATTTTCCAAACTTGAACATACCTCGATCACAGGGAAGCTAGTGAGAAGGATTTCAATTTATAA
>Ga0126337_10000234_pt1 | contig 24592 bp, 10 predicted proteins | sample DipCmetagenome_FD_92527 | JGI IMG/M metagenome (GOLD analysis project Ga0126337, IMG submission 92527) | Coral microbial communities from La Bocana,Puerto Morelos, Mexico - Diploria C A metagenome | ecosystem: Host-associated > Invertebrates > Cnidaria > Coral | place: La Bocana,Puerto Morelos...
TAGTACAGAATGTCAAGGTTTAGATACCGAATTCCGACTGAAATCCTCAATGAAACGTATGGCAAGTATTTGATGTTTCTTTAGAATTGTAAAGCGATCCTGAAAATTATTTTGGTTTCATTTTACCGAGGTTGAGGTAGTCTATATGAGACCGTGACCGGCAGTCTGATAGTGCCTGACTGATCACAGATACTGGGCGATGTGATGCTCTGCACGAGCTAAGTAAATTCGTCTTATGTAAAGCCGAAACAATTTTTAGGATCGCGTGACATTTCCAAAGAGAGAGACATCCAAAGAGACCTCCAATACTTTCAATAGGTTTAAAAGAGGCTTTCAGTTGGAGTTTGCGCCGAATTTTTTTAAGTGTCGAGCCACTTTATAGTGAGCCCAGGCACGGATATTTCGTCAACTAATAAACCAAACTAATTTTTAGGATCGCTAACTGTTAATTATTCCACGAGTTTGACCATAGGTATTCTTTGATTGATTATGTGGCCCAGTAAAGGTGAGGGCACCACAAACGCCAAAATGGCCAATTTTATTTTAACTGTAGAATTTTGAATAAACGAGGACTGGGTTAGGGGAGAAGGAGGGAGGAATCAAACCACGTCTTCGCACCGAGCTGAACTGAAATTACTGTCACGCATGCGACTTTGTAGAGTGCAAAGCAACATGTGAACAAGATGGGGTACACGCCAAGTCCAATCGTAACCCACCCCTACCAGGCCCTCTCCCAATGCTTCGAAGCGGTCACGGCAATAGGTGGCCGAGGAAAGACACAGCAAATATTTAACTCAGCATTGCACTCAATCTTCTTAAGGAGTTATGAGTTATGAGTTAATGAAATCAAATTTAAAAACGCCGGAAAAACGTGGCAGATTCTTTTTTTTTAACTTTCTCCCTGTGTTTCGGAAAAATTGATAATGTCCTTAATATTTTCTTAGTGTTTTAGGCTTATCTAGTATGTGCGGGTTTAGATAACGTAGTACTGTTTTGTTAATCACCAACATGGGATCATTTCCACTGAAATGTGAATGAGGCGCCGAGCTGCCTCGCGACTTTCCACTGGCAATGAATAGAAAATACCGCTTCTTCAATTGGCTGGGGCGTTCCCAGCGAATGAATTTTCGTCTTCAAAGAGTTTATCATCTTTTATATAATACGTCAAATTATCCTCGCATTTTGATTGGTTCGTACTTATGATCTACAGGAGGACAGACGCACAGATGACGTCATTAAAATTCTTTTCTGTTGGCCCATGGGCTCCTTACTAAAACGAATAGATTCCATGCTGCCGTGTGTCTGTTCAGCGATAGACCACAGAAGACGTCCAAATGTGGTAAGAACATCAATGACAGACTCGGCTATCGCTCCGTGTGTCACGTTTTTGTTCTTACCACATTTCGACGTCATCTCTGTGATCTATCAGTGAACAGACGCACGGCAACATGGAATTTACCGTGAGCGGCTGTTTATAAGGGGTTTTAGATGGGCTTGTAAATAGAGAGGGTTATATTCGAGGGGACTTATAACTAGAACCTCGCGATTTTTATTAAAAGAAATTAAAATGGCGCGAGCAATAAGTGTCGCGAGCATAACATGAAACGAAGATTCAGTGACTCACGTTATGTCAATAATCAAGAAAAAGCGAGTTTATTTCCCCTGAAACATTTGCAAAATCATATTTTAGTCTTGACCTGAACGATAAGTCACGTGCAAGCATGAACTGCTTGAGGACATTGTGCGAACTGCTTCGTTAGTGTTGCGTTTTTTACTAATTTTGACGTTATTGTATCTTTGATAAAATCGGTTTACTAAATTCAAGGACATGTTAAGGTAACATTGCCATGGAAATAAATTGCGTGACACGCAAAAAAACGTGAAGTTTAAGTGATTCAAGATACTAAATTTTCGCAACATCGTGGAATTTAAGTTCGCGAAATATATGCACCTCGAGATCACGAAATAAATAAACGCGAGAAAATTTCCTGTAATAAGGTACACAAAGATAGATGATTATTCTAAGATTTTGCAAGACAGCAAGGAGGAACGGGCAAATAAAGGGTAGTGTAATCGAAAAAAAAAAAGAAAAAAGAAGGAAAGATAAGCACAATGAAGATACAAGAACTGAGAAGAACTTCAAGATATTTGTAAAGTCAAATGAATAATAGAGTAAACGCTTCTGGCGAATTTTATAGCAAACAAAGTTTATAATTCAACCAAGAGGACAGTGTCGCGTGTCGATCTTTCGGGGAGGGCTCCACTTTCAGCTTGGTCAGAAACCGCGGGGGTCAGGACCTGGGACTAATCAGGCTGTGACGTCAAAACAAGAACGTAATAATTACAATTTTGAACCAAATTGAAATTACGCTAGATTGCCTAATTCAAAGTATTTCTCACATTCCTGCTTGTTTTGTTCGAGAAATAAGTGGACCTAAGTACTTGTAATGTAACAGGGTCCTGACCACCGCGGTTTCTGATCCAGCCAGAAGTCAAATTTCACGTTTTCAGATGCCTACCCCGTTCAGGCGTTCTGCAGCCGATGATTTTTAAGGTAATTTTGACGGTCAATCGTCAAAGTAGGTTCTCACTGGATTAATAAATATTATATGGCTAGCAGGGGAGCAGGTGTGGTGCAGTGGTGATCGCGCTCGCCTCCCACCAATGTCTCCCGGGTTCAAATCCTGGAACAACAAACTCAACCCACTTATGACACCAGGTAGTTTCGGCGGATTTTTCTCCGGATACTCCGGTTTTCCTCCCTCCACAAAAATGAACATTTCTAAATTCCAATTCTATCTGGAATTCGAGGGGCACGGGTTTGTCAGTCGTATGAATGTTATGTGCTACCCTCAACTAGTTTATTTATTACTCATTTACAGCTCCGTGAGCAGGCAGGATGAAAAAATCTTCAGTTGTGATTGGCTACTCAAGCGGGCAAGATGGCGTCGTCTTGCCCGCTCGGAACTACCCGCTGTGTACCGCGAGAAAAGTTTCAATATTAAAAATGCTTTATTGACCAAACTTGTTCGGTCAAGATAGTTGGATATTGGCCTCGTTCTTTTTTTGTGATTTTATGGACCTGAACTCTGTCTCGATCCATAAACATACAAAAAAACGAACGAATCAATATCAAGTCATCTTGACCTCATGCTTGGTCAAAGCTATATTTATTATGATTTATTATAGATGATTAATAATAGCCTTTCATCACCTCGCGTGACTCGGATTGTTAATGGCGTCGATAAATGAGTCATATATCAGACACATGACACTAAAAAAAGAAAATTAAGTTTGTTATCTTTCGGCCACAGGGCCCCACAGGTTTTGTTTTGCAATCCAAATATCGGGCATTTTTTGTGTAATGTTTGTTTGGTTTCTTGCCCTTAACATCAGTTTTTAGTTTAATTCAATTTATTTGTAGCTTCTTCGTACCATACATAAAGCGAACATTACCTTTCCATTTTTACCAGCCTCCTCTAGACTTTACCGGCACGTGTATCACGTGCAACCATAGATTTTATATAACCCAAAACATAGTTATTCGAGTTATTCCCTCGAATAACTATGCCCAAAACTTTAGAACGGCATTTTATAAATCCTTTCACAAATCATTATTTTTTGTTTTCTTCGTCCAGGCCTGTAAACCAAATTCTGTAACTTGTACTTGAAAAGCATTTCATTTTTTTAGAAAAACAAATCATAAGCGAAAACAGCTTTAAAGAGTTCATCCGGTAAAACAATATAAGGAGATTTCTTAGCTTTGTTTACAAACTTACACAAAAGGATCACTCAAATGTACTCTAATATAAGGAAGCCTTTGCTTGGCGGAAAGAAAACTACAAGAGAGAAATGCATTTCCTCACAAAAATAGCTTCAATGGCGGTGTTGCTGACATTGTGACAGCATAAAAACGTGTTTGAGGAAGAGTTTCTGCCAGTGGGTGACTTTGCCAAGTTTCAGCAATTCTTTATCGCTGTCACGTACAGCAGTCCTAACTTTTCAGTCTGTGAATGAAATTCAACCGCGTGTCCATCCAAAGAAAGATCGCTAGTTACTTTCAACTTTCCCAGGTGATAATTTGGGAAAATTCGCACAATTTGTGGGTTGACCGACATTTGCCGGTTCTTGAAGTACTTTGTGGTTGTTATACACACCTTCTGTTTGGCGCCTGCAGCTGGCGCTGTAGTGCGGAAGTTGGGGGAGGAAATTACAGGGGAACCCAATACTAATAGGAAACAGTCGGAACAAATGAGGCCATCATGAGAGCAAGCCGACAACGTGGGAAATTTAGTTGTGCGCGTGACGAGAGTAGTGAATGACACGACGTGAGATTTGCGATAAAACTCTTACCTATACAATATTGTATTGGTGAGTTGTACAGTTAACGCTCAGCGAAAACGCAAATCAAAATTGTCAGTGTAGAGACTGTTACGATGCTTATTGAACTCCCTATTCAATGAACAAAAGTAACTTCCGAATGAGTATCTTATTAATAACGGGTCTATTAAAGACGAATTGTAGAAAGAACATTCTGACCCAGTCATGACGAAAGATGAAATTAACCTTCGAAAGAAATTTCTGAACGATTTCACCTGTAATTCTCTTTCTTTTTTTCAAATACGATTTCTGACGCCTTCGAAAGGGCGGAACCTCCCAAAAAGTCGTAAAACTAATATTATATTATAAACCTCGGAAAAATTGATTAACGACAACTCAGTATTCAACATGAAGCCGAAATTTGACAAGCTTTGACATCCGTACCGTGACGGTCTCTTTGAAAAAAATCCACCTCGCGCGCCGACACGAAAGGTTACTGATAATGCCTGTTTGGCCCTGAAATTATAACAGATAAGAGAATTCATTTAAGTCTCATTAATATGATTTGTATTACACGAGATAAGTGCCTGAGAGGGATACGTCATTCCACTTTAGCGCTCTGCGAATGTCGTGACAGCGCACGTTCTAGCAAGTCGCTCATTGCATGACGTAACAATTCCCGGCACGACTATTGATTAGCTACGTGACCTCTGTAATTGATTCCTTTGTGTCGAGCACTCGTGCGACCCCTGAATCTGAACGGCATAAATACGGCTCGTTCACGCTCTTGCTGCCAGAAGAGCACTGTGCCTCGAAGTGTCAGTTAGTTGTGAATCTTTTCATTGCGCAGTTCGGATAAAATCAACACCAGTTTCACGTTATTTACACTACAGCATCATGCAAGATTTAGCTATGGCCGCCTCGCCCGATGGTTCACCGCTGCAGAAGAAACGAAAGAGGCTGAGTCGACGAGTGCCAATCGATATGGTGGTACAACTACAAATCGCGGCGGCCGATCAACCCAAGGATAGAGAAGCGTTGAAAAAGCGACTAAGAAAGCAAATCACATGTTGTGAAATCAATGAAATAACAACTTCAGGACTCACGGCATTAAACCAATGCGTGTTGGACGGGAATTTAGAGAGCGCAAAGATGCTCGTTGAACTAGGAGCGAATGTTAACAAAAAGGACAGGTTTGGCTGGACGGCATTGCATTACGCCGCCAGTGAAGGCTACGAGGAAATTTGTCGTTTTCTTTTACGGTGCGGCGCAAATGTCAGAGCCGAGGACAAGGAGGGAAAGTTTCCCGTCGAAGTTACAGACGATGAATCTATTCTAAGGATGTTGCTTCGAGCGACTTTGCTTTACAACATGCCTCCACTGGATAAGGACTCTTTACAGCACAGTTGCTGATGCGCGGATATCTAAGAAACAGAAGGGCTCCTGAAGTTGGAGCAATAATTTGATGAAGAACGCGAGGTGACGTGTACAGGATTACATACTGAAAGTCTACGAAAGAGTCAGAGAAATTGCGCTTATCTGAGAGGGTATTAATGCCATGGATTATACTGAAAAACGAAATCGCTTTAAGCCAAGCGTTGATTAGGGCATGCTCAACTTGACAGTTTCCGTCAGATTAAAAGTGCGAGACTTCTGCTAAGCGTTCGTTCTCAAGGACACATCAAGAGTTTAGAAATGTGTAAATATTGTTTTTGTACTTGTAAGATAAGAGATCTAAGAAAGGTACATATGGAAGCCAAATGTAACTTGTTATCTCGCAATGCCATCACGTCTTGCCAATTCACCATGATAAAATTTACATTTAATATTACTTAGACAATTTTCATTTTAAGATAATTAACACATTACTGTTGAAAAGTTGGATAACATTTGGCTAACTAAATAAAATATATTAGAAGAGAAACTTGTAGGTTTGGCTTGGATTTCAAACGGGTGGCCATTTTTCTGCTGTATTAGCGAAATGGGTAGTTCCTGTTTTGCCATCTGTTTGTTATCGAAAAAGATCAACCACCCATGCGTATGCATAAACAAAGGGAGGAAAACGAAACCTAATCGTCAATTGAATTAACAGCCTCTGGAAGAGGTATCTTCTTTCGCTCTTTGTGCAAAGAAATTCCTGCCTTCTAAACTTCTAATATTGCTATTTTAACCGAGATATCGAGGTTAGCGAAAATTGCAAAATTATTCTTGCGTGCCATGCTTTTGCAGCTGTGAGTAAATGTTAGCAGGAAGCTTTCAACAGGAGTAAGATTTCCTCTGTTTCGTCTTTTTGAATGGGTTACGCTGCACGATTAGACAAAACAGGCTGATTTTCAACAGCGACCCCCACAGCGCGCGACTTATTTGGAGTTTCTTTAAAAGGGTTTCTTCACTCAATAGTTTTCTAATCAATCTACTGGGGCAACGTTTCCTAAGACATTACAAAGAGTTATAGATGATCATTGTTATCATATTGAATAATTTTAAATCTTATTGTTTTGGGCGCGATAAAGCCCTATCCCCCTTCTTTACAAAGCCGATTTGCCATTTTCTATTTCATTTTGGTAATTGGTTTACGAAACTTGGCAAACGTGAGCCCAGTAATTGAACGACACCTCTTCATAATTTCTAACATAGTTTCGATTAATTTAAGTAGTTAAAATTCAAATTAAGGCCTTGTGACGTCTTCTCTCGGCCTGATATCCCGCCCACTGAGTCCGCAAATGTTTTAACGAGTGGTTCAATATCAAACACAAACAGACTATGTGAAGGCTTGGAATATATGGCGTGCCTTCGAGGTCACCAGGGACCATAATCACTCAGCCGAACATCACACCGATGTTGTATTTGTTTTTGGTTTTTTTCCGTTCACAGATCTCGCTTGTTTCTGTTTATGTATGGATTAGCTTCCAAAAAACAAACAGGGGAAACTGATTTTAATAGGACTAAATGTACTTGAAATGATTCTCGACATTCTCGTAAAAAAAAGCAACTTTCGTGAATGCAAAGGGATTGGTTGAAAAAGCCAATTAAAAAGTCCACTGTGGCGGTCTGTATGGCGCTATCGACTGGGCTGTTCCAAAATACGTTCATATATTGCAAAGCGGTTTTCAGCATTATTAGGAAGAAGAGCTTCTATTTATAGCTCGAGAAATATATCCACTTTTATCTAAATCTATAAGAGAAAACAAAAAGCAAGCATGGCTAGGAGAACAATGAACAGCAACAGGTACATGCAACGTCAGTTTCACACGTAATTTGAAGTGCGAATGAAGATTTAATGGAAGGCGATAAAAGGTTTCTATCCGCAATTGTTGCATATTAAATAGTTGGCATTTTTAGCGTTCATGGGCACCCAAGTGAAGGGAAAAAACTGGACATCCATATTGATCACACCGCGTTCTAGGGACGATCACTCGATCAGTCAGACTCGTCACTAGAGCTCTTTACATTTGAGTGTTCATAACTTTCAGACTACAGAAAGTTTCAACCGATGAGAAAAACGAAGAAATGCGCTCCTGGCCGGAATATTCAACGTAGGAAGGAAGGGAAAAAATTGTCGGACATCATCTAAGCTTTCAGTACACAAAGGTTAAATATTTCAGACAGTCAAGTCTGAGGTCTTTGAAAAACAAACAAAATTCGAAAGGAGTCATTTCTGGGAGACAAACATTCAAGCCGAGGTTAGCATATTTAATTAAAACAGAATTACACCATGTTTGCTCAAAGCAAGTAAACTAAGATACCTTAATCTACATTGGAAAGTGGGGCACTCTTAGATCCCACAAAACCCCTAAAATAAACGGTGTGAATTTTGAACGGAAAAGTTTACCATAAATGGTTTGTAAAAAAATTATAGGAGACAGGAAAACTAATGCGATTTGAGTCGCCTTCTTTGGAAATTTGCCCTACGAAAATTGGGGTTAATAAATGAATTCCTTTACTCAAAATAATTGCATTCATTTAAGAACTGGAAAAGAGTCATTCAATTTCAAATGCAAACCGGAGGCCAACGTTTTAGGGTCCAAACGCATACATGTGTGGAAAACAGGTACAAGAAGTTAATGATGAAGTAAAAAGCTCGAACTTGCTTCTGCGTTCACATAAAAGGGAACAGTGATTTTCACGAAAGTACTAGGTTAAAAAAAAACTTTAACAAACTGGGTTTTTTTTTAGCTGTCTTCGTCAAATTTCTGGTATTGACAAAACATCCCTAGTCTTAATTTCAAAACAGATATTTGATTAAAATCAGAACCTCAAAAGAGGCGTACGTGCAAGAGCCATTTCAGAAGTACAGGAAACAAAAATAACTTACAAGAAGCAGGTAGAGACATGCGGAATTGGATTTTTCCGCAATTACAGCCACAATGAAAGGAAAGCATCCTATATTTAAAGAAATACACTCAAAAAACCACTTGATGTCGAACAAGTACTATTAAAAACGCTGTTGAAAGAATGTGACATTCTTGGGTCTCTTTACAACGCTTCCGCTCGACGGAAACGCTACACTATGGCTTTGTTGGGCCATATTTTCAATGTTTAACTCCAAAAAATCGTGTCGACTGTCATAGGTTTCACTGAATTGGCGTAACGCAAACAAACGAGAGGTGGTAGTTTCAACAAAGATGAAGGACAAAAATCCGTCACTATAACATTTTTAATATTAACATCAGCCCGACAGTCCGCGCGCAAAGGGACAATTTACACGGTACTGAATTAAATATTGTCTATCTGCAAAAAAAAACGAGAAATGAAGAAGAGCCCCAATTTTTCGATGAAGTGTGCAGGGTGTTATTACATTACAAGAAAACATGTGTCGGACAATCACGCAAAACCACTGACACTTGACAACACACGGGTCCAATACTACCAATTGTATTTCATCCGCGCGCCAATATCCACAGCGGACCTCTAAAAATAAACTAGCTGCGAATTCAATATCCTACACAAATGGAGCACGTTCTCGAGATTTGGTTCACCTAAAAACTACTGCGAAAACACAGCACATCCGGGAATAACGTATAAGGCTCAATTCCGCTTATGTCGCTCAAAATCTCTCTTGTGGGCGTTTTCGGCACAGCTGCAGATCTGGCAATCGACCCAGGCATGGCATGATGTGGGTGACAAAAAAAAATTATAAGTATTTCCCAGTTTATGACCTTTCAATACTCGCAAACAACTTTTAAATTCTTTCATGTACTCAAATTTTGAAGAAAGAATTTGCTATGGGGTTTGCAATTAACGGGTGTTGTGACAGAGTCAGTTACAAAGTCGGGGATAAGCCGCAAACCAAGAGCCCCGTCTAAACGCTATCAGCTACCACCTGGTAGCACTGGTTCAGTCCCGGGAGAGGGGACTCCCTATATATGGGGAGGTTCCCCCGAGAGGGATACCTTTTCCAGGCTGGGAGGGAGGAGGAACTGTCGTTTGGTTTAAAATTAAAGATATCTCGCACAGACTCGCCTGAGGGCCAATTCATCTAAGAGTCAGATGATGTAAAGAAGAGTTATATCTTATTCAACTTACATGAAGGCGTACATGGTACTTCGAGGAAAATCTCCTACAAGGACCTCAGAAATACATTTTGTGCAAGTTTATCTTAAATCTGTGCTGTTATCCAAAACGCTCTGTGTTCGTTCCGCGAATTCATAAGTACATCTAGGTGTACCTGTTTTCCTGATAGGACTGTAAAAATATTAGAAGAAAACTGACTGACAACTGATTTGAGAAAAAGCTCGGAAATTTCGGTGGATTTTGCTCCAAAGAAAAAATTACCACATTCACTTGGAGAACTCGGAATCGCCTGTGTCGCTGGCAGAAAAATCATTTCAAATATTTATCAGGCTCCTTTCAGTTATCAATTGATTTCTTCCAATTGTTTAGTTTAACACTGCAGAGCTACTATTAGCAATTTTTAGTACTTTCTTTGTGTTTCGTATCATTTGTTCACCGCAATGTTTTTGTCCAACAATTCAAATGCGGTTCAATCTTATTACGCCTTTAAAAGCACGGAAACATTTTAGAAAGCCCACAGAGAAAGCATTATGAAAAAAGCCCAGGTTTTTTTTTATTTGAAACGAAATGTGTGACTCTGAGACATATTAGGCCAGAGGCTTGAAACCTCAACTAAACAACATTCCCAGGCAGAATTACACGCTAATCAAGCTAATCCACAGTTCCTGTTGATAAAGGGTTATCGCTTACTTGCAAAGTCACAGCTCGATTGCCATCATAGCAGAACGTTAAAAAAAAATAATTAACAAGCAAATGTTTTCGCATAACCGAAACAGAACGGTGCCTTTGGAGAGCGCGATAGCACTCTTGTTTTGTCGCACGTATGTTGTCGTCAAAAGATCCTCGACACGGGTCACTGAAACTCGACAAAGGGAGTTTTATTACACAGATGGCGTTAAATTATGACTAATGACAATGTAAAAGGCGAGCAATGACAATTTTCAAGTGCAGAATTGTAGACGATGGCCTTTTTGAAAGATCTACCATATTTTTCTATCGATAAGCAGATTTGTCCGAGCGTGTGAATGACAATATTGCTTTGAATCGTATCTTGACCACAAGTTATTTTGGCTACTGCTAGGACTAAAATGGACTCGACTCAAATAGCCCTATAGGGGATATTGGTTCTGTACGTCAACCCCTCACGAGCGCATTAACAGGTGTTGGCAAATAGAGTATTGAGCAAGCCGGGGTCTTTTCGAGATTTATCTCGTTGAAAATGATAATGCGATCACTGGCACAAAGGATTAAAGCAATGTTAAGAGCTTAACCAGACCCTTCTGGCAAGTTCTAACAAGCTCGATGGAGTGAAATTGCTAACTAACAGCTGAACAAAGTCAGCACGTACGATTCGCGATCAAACGTCGTCGCTACGTTACGAATTAATCATTTGCATTCGGAGGGTTTCCCACTAAATTGTCAGTTCATGTCCAGAACCGCATTTAATAGGGTTGGTGCATTTCGTTCATCCCGAGCGACAAAAAACTACGTAATACACTTAGAACGCATGCACATCATCTCCTCTTTCCAATCTATGCACCATTTTGTTTCAGCCACAATGACATACAACAGACAACATTTGATGTCGCTCAACTTCGCCTGTAAATATTGCAAAGTTTTCTGAATAGAGTAAGCTAATTCGGATCAGTTTTCACAACACTTCCAAATCGTTATACGGTATCACCTTGTGACTACGGACACCTTAATATAATTTTTTTGTAACCTTTTTGTAATAATTTTGTGACCTGCGTGACGTTCAAGGTTTTTGTGACACATTCAGCGCGAAAAGGAGGTTTGCTAAAGTTTCTTGGCCGCGCGCGAAATGGGCAGGAAATTAAGCTTGGTTTACAACACAACGCATTTTGGACTTTTGAAGTCTTTGTCACATTCAATTAAGACATTTTCATAAGTTTGGTGAAATTCTAACTAAAAGGTGACACTTTATTTTGTCTCACTCTGTTGTCAGAGCGCTGTTCAGTGTCGGAAGAACAACTTTTTGGTGACTTCAGTTTGTTTTGAACAAAAACAATTTTAATGAGCGAAGGCAAAACACTGCACACAATCACAAATTGCTGTTGATGTATAATATCATTTTTTTCCTATTGAGAATTTTCATCCGAAAAAAAGGCTAAAAACCTGACCAGTAAACAAACGTTTTGTACTTCTGATTTTTATTTTCTTCAGTCGCGCTCATTAAAATATTCCAAAAATATTCCAAGTGCCTATAAAGCGAAATATTTTGCATGTGCCTGAAGTATACTATTTGAAATAGAGGATTCCAAAGTAGATTAGGGTCAAAATTGACGCTTTTAGAAGCCTCCAAAGTTGTGCCATTTTGCCCTTAGAATTGGTCAAGGACTGGGTCCGAGTTAAGGCGGGACTTAACCTAAAATTCTGGAAGTTTTTCGAAGTTTTGTTTTTTACGGAACTCGAATCTTAAGGTATTGAAGTTTTATTTGGACAAGTACTGTTACTGTAAGTTTAAAGCTCGTTTTCTTAACTGACGAGTCATTTTCGCCTTCTAGAAAAGATATCTTGAGAAGGATTTATTCAATTGAGCTAAAATTTTCAGGATTTGTTGTTCTTAGTACGTTCTGTGGGATAAGCATAGAACGTTTCCATCCAGTGCATTCTGTCAAAGTTATGTATTGAAACGTATGCTAGATTTTCTGTATCAGATTTAACTGGTCATTATTTCACGTGCTTTTAACTTTTCAAAAATCTCTATGCTTATCCCAGCAAGCCGTTTGTCTTCTTTAAAAAATGTAAAAATTATTCCATTTGATCAGTTCTTGTAGGAGTTATCTTTTCTCAAGTAAGCCCTGGCGTTCCCTAGCAGGTAGCAGATTTAATCAGCCGGTGTCAGGTTACAATACAGTTATAGGGTACACAAATATTTTTTTCATAATCTTTGCTCTTTGAGGTTTTTAAAAATGTATACTTTGCCATGGTTTGGAGTTAACTCTTAGCCATGAAAACATGTTTGAAACATGGTGTGTTTTTAGCTTAAGTCCCACCTTAATAACCTGACGCCATTTTGGTGCAAAAGTTTGTTTAAACAAGGGGTTTTCAGAGTGAGAAATCCCAAGCAAGTCCGAAATTAGCGACAATTCACAAAATTTAAGCGAACCTGAGGACGACGCCATACTGAATTGAAGTTCTCAGCCGTCAGCCGCTCCTTTCACGTGGTATATTGACAACGCAATTCGAATACCTTTTTGAATACCTTTTAGCAACAGCCAATCAGAGGATCAAGTAGTGACGTCATCACTAAGGAAGTTTTTGTGTGACACACAGTGTCCGTGAAGCAAAGTTTGATTGTTTTCGTAAGTTCTATTCTATTATATATAGCTATTACTTTAAATTTTTCTATAAATAACTGTTACGAAGTCAATGGTACCGTAATTTTTAAAATATCCACTATCTCATTTACGTCTTAAGCCCTGCCTTTTAAAAGTTGCTTAGAAACTGGTCCGAGGTCAGGAAGTCAAGAATGACTTTTGTTTCCAAAAACGTCTGGTTCCTTCCTGTACCATTAAAATACCTAGCATAAAGAACAACATAAAAGGTCTTAGAGAAGATTTCGTTATAAGAAAGACAATATCTTATATTCTTATGCGCTCAGTGTTTCAAAAGCATTTTATCTGATCTTATTACACCTAAAGAGTAACAGTTAGAAAGAAATGTCGTTGTAAGCAGACTTTCCTAAACACGTACGTTGTGTGGCAAAAAGCGCGCGAAATCCAGCCGCATTTCGTAGCTCAGTGCGATTGCCAGGCCGGTTGCCAGCGTATGGCTACCGTGACGGCATTGGCGGGAAAAATGCGACCGATTTAGACGATGCTTTTCACAGAAAAATAATGTAAGTTCTTAGTTCAACTCTAGTTATTCATTGCCGTCCCAACTGAATGTTTTTCTGTCATCCAAAACAGGCTTTAACCGTGCTAGCTACTTAGTTGGTGCTCTCTACATACATTTCTAGACGTTAAAGAAAGACTAATGAACGTAAGTTGAACAAAGAACGTTTCCAACGTGCCTTTCTAGAGTCGGTTATTTCTTCAGCGCGTTATAAGCCGCTCGGCACCAAATTGCCACCGCTAGTGCGCCAGGATCCGGAGAGTTCAATCGTTTTTCACCTACATAACTGGAGCGACCCGCTCGGGCCACCATGGTGGAGGTAGACTGGGCTCCATGTTCTGCAGCCTGGAATATAATAAACACTTAGTTTGCAAAATAATAAGGTTATTCGTAATTTAGATTGCCCCGTCGTAATCATTTCTGAAGGTATTTAGTGTAAATTGCAATATACGGTAAAACCCCGTCAATATGGTCACCAATGGGTCATGAAATTTTGACCGTATTAAGGAGGGGGTTCACATGAATTTAAGTAAAATTTTACGAAGTTTAAGGAAGGATTCAAATGAAATATGGAAGATCATATATTTGAACTGCCGAGAAAGATATGAATTTATGATTGATCATCGCAGTTACACACACAATTTAAGCAGTTGTGAAATTAAAGCCTAAAAAAAACATTCAGGCATGAACGGGATTCGAACCCATGACCTCTACGATACCAGTGCAGCCAGATCAATATATGAAGGACCATATATTTGAACTACGGAGAAAGAGTATATGATCTTCAAATATAAGATCTTTCATATATTCATTTCTTAGCCGTCCCCTAAAAAACGACGACTTCTTGTGAATCACAAACCACAACGGCGAACTTATATACGGTAGCTTCATTTACGAAGCTGCCTGTTCTTGCACAGTCACTTGTGTTTAGTGTACGCTGTGCTCCAGCGTTTGCAATGATATTTCAGCCCACAAATTGCCATCTGCTTACATACAGCCTAACATTATAATTTTGAATTTTACCACACACTGTTTCACCATAGTTAGTAGAGGGAGAGTCTCCCTCTACTAACTATGGTTTCACTTGCAAGGAAAAGTGACAAATACCTCAACAGCCATTTTCAGTGCCTCCATGGCGTCTGTCCCTGAATCGAGTTGTGAAGTGAAAGTTGATCCTGCAGGATGTAACGCATCGAGCTGAAAGAAAAAGCACTGTGATCACTGGGCTACTAAAATTTTGCGACACCTTGCCCATATCATACCACATATATATACATATTACAATTTCAATAGTTTTTTCCAGATCTGACATTCCCTGGGACGAAATACGGAGGTCGCTACTCCCCTGAGTCTCTTATCAGCCTCGTTACAACGAGATTCGAACTCACGACCTATGCGATACCAGAGCATTGCTGTACCATTGTTTTCTGTCTAAATAGTGTGCAAAATGGCAGCAGAGCCTTCGCACAACCGATTTTGGAGACTGCCCCCCCCCCCCCAGCACAAAAACACACCGCCTGAAAAAATGGTTATAAAAACCGAATCGACAATCAAGAGCCTTGCAATTCAAGAACGTGTCTTCTACAAAACACAAAGCACACTACATACCATAGTACGGTCCCCAGGTTCCGCTCCGCCATATCTACGGATAAAAGGAAACCATCGTCATTTGTTAATGGGATTTCTCTGATTTAAACTCAAAATAAGCACTAGCAACTCAGAGATCAGTGATAGAAAACTAGACAGCTCATACCACGGAGACCCGGGGGGGGGGGGACTATCATGCAAAAAGGACAGGCGAGATTTTTTCGAGAGAGCGCTCACATCGTAAAAAGTTTAGCCGCCATCTTGAATTTTTCATGCAGTGGAAGACTGGAGAGAAAAACAAAGTTTTACCAGGGGGGTGAGTGATAGGCAAGAGGAAGAATAGGGGTGGAGGTTGAGCGAAGAAAATCTCATTTTTCCCCTCCATCCCCCACCGTCTACCATGGCGGTCGCAAGGTTGTAACGCTACAGTGACTCGCGGTTGTAACGCTAACACGCCTGCACTGCAGGCTAAGCCGAATAAAGTCAGTGGAACCGAACCTCTTTGGGGTGGAAAAATGCCACAAAAACTTTCCGACGAGCCCCAAGGAGACTCAGCAACTTGTCTGCAGAAAACCAGCAATTTGCGGTTACGCCTTTATTTCCTTGGCAGTACGGTGTATATCAACCCTCGTGAGCAAACGCAATGACATTCTTCATGCATACCTCATAATGGCCTGGACACCAGCGTGCCAAGCCTTCGCCCAGGCGCTTGCAGCCGAGTCACTCCTGAGATGAACTGTCCCGGACGTTAGAAACAGGCTATAGAACTGTGGAATAACAGGCATTGTTATATCTCCCTACTCAAATACGTTTTCCGATTGGAGGAGAACGTGTCACGTGTCGTGGGTCAAAACTCACGCAAAAACTTTCGACTCACGCGTGATCAGATCGTGCACCTTAAAACCGCGGAAAATTTGTGTGCCAGCTGAAGTCAGGTGAATAGTGTTTTCGCAGTTTGCTCTAGTTTTGAGTTGGGAGATATAAAAAAACTCTTCATGACTGGCTCCACGATAAGCACCCCTCGAACCTCGGTGTTCGCCGCGGCGGTGAAACAAAAATCACTGTTTTATCAGGGAAAGGAGTACCTTGAACTCAGCCACATAGTGAAGTAAAATTTGGACCACAAAGCTGTGATGCGTGACGTTAAGATCGACAGTGTTACATTATATTCTCTGCATTCTGATGTTGAGCCCAGAAGAACCCACCCTATCCAGATCATATCAAAACAATTAAAAGACAAAGAGAGCCAAAACGTCTTCAATGAATCCTCAGTTGAACAGTTAAAAGCTGATTTTTACAAGCGATGAAGTCAGAATCGGAGTCCTACTAAGCGCTTAAAATGACTTTGTGAAAATCGAAAATCGGAATTGTAAGCGGGGTCATAAGCTCCAAGGAATCGGAGTAGGAAGAATCAGAACGTTTCTATTTCTTTCCCACTTCATGACTATTTTTACGACTCCATCGCTCATAATCCAGTGACAACTAGATTTTCTGAGTCAAAGCAGAAGCGGTAGAATAAACCAATGAAAAGGCCCGGAATAGAGCATTGTGATTGGTTATTCTTTCGCTTCTACTTTCAACTCCGACAATCTAGTTTTCGCTCGTAAGCGATAATAAGTATTCTGGTTTCGACTTCGTCGGTTTGATTTTCACTAGATCGTACTGATTTAGGTTGTATTTGATTTTCATTTTCGTACGACTCCGACTACGACTCCGTCACCAGTGAAAACCAGCCTTGAGTGATCGTAGATACATGTAACTCACCACTCCTGAACTTCCGCCCATGTGATCCTCGCATAAATTGGCAAGAGACAGCAACAACTCCTCCGGATTGTTGCACGGCAAACCAGGCGCATCACGTGATCCCAAGACCTTTTTTATAACTGCAATTAAAAAAATTTCGGGCGTTTTTTCTGTCGTTTAATTTTCGGACACTTTTTATATCTCATTTATTTCAGACAAAAATTCTAACACTTTGCCGAAACATTGCTATTTACGCCTACAAAATGATAGTTTTAAAATTTTATTTTATTTATAAATAAAACCGTCCAAAATATTTCCACTGTACAGTATAAAGCTTTGAATTAGCTCTATTAAAGAACAAAAGTTGAGGGTAGCGGCTTATAAGCTTACATGCGTGTTCTTATGCGATGAAAGAACATAAGGTAAGTTAACACAAAAATTTCTTAAAGATCACCTACTAGCTATCTGCTACCAGGGAAACAATTTGAAAATACTTTTGCAATCCAGCTTGAAGATCGAATATCTATAAAGCTTAGGCACGTAATGCGTGCATAGTATCACGGACCTGATGCTCCTCGAGAGAGGGTGGACCCACAGTCTCCATCGCCAGCAAGATTATCCAACTCATTGAGTTTGCCTTCAGCGGCAAGGAGAGCATCAGCCACATGACTGAGGACTGCATAAACCTGTTCCCCTGCATAGTAACAATAACAGTTAAGCATGGAACAAACAAGTAAACTACAAAAGAATAAAATTCATCATTAGATATTAATCATATGAGCCAATTGGCCCATCAGGTTGGCACTTATCTCTGGTCTCCTTAGCATGAAGTGACGAGGAGTATTTCTACTCCCCCCTGGATGGGATGGGATCTATTGCAGGGCTACCCCCAACATTAAGTTAACAGGTACCCATTTATACACCTGGGTGGAGAGAGGCACTGTGAGAGTTAAGAGTCTAGTCCAAGAACACCATCATTGTGTCCCCAACCAGGACTCAAACCCAGACCACTCAATCCAGAGTCAAGCAGACTAACCATAAGGCCACTGTGTCTCCAAAATTTTTCTTTTTTATATAGAGAAGAGAGGTAACAAAAATGTTAACAAATATTATTATTAACAATGTTATGTCATTATAGGAAAAGCTTACCTAAAGCAGTCAATTTTTCAGAAGTAACTTCTCTTTTTTTATCTTCTACATCATCCTGGGATACTTCCAAAGGCTGTTTGTCAGTTCTCAGGCAACCTGTAGCTGATGATAATGAAACCCTTGGCCACGCTGGTGCTGTTGTGCTCTGGTCTGTGTAAGAAATAGAAGCATTTAATTATGTGAAAACATTAATTTGATAAATAATCTACAAGAGCCTAGAGTTTACCCTGGGGAGGACTCCCAAATAAAAAACTTTATCCCGGGAAGGACTCCCATATCTAAAGAATGGGGGTGCTCGCTGGAAATTCTGAAAAAAAAACCAATTGTTTATATATTCATGTTCCGCTCAGTACCCTTCAAGGTACCATGAAAGCTGCTGCTGTGGACATTTTAAGGCTGAAAAACCTCAGAGGAACCACAACCACTTTTTTAATTCTTAAAAGGTACGACATTCCACCCACATCCTTTTATATGGGTCTCCCCTCCCCTAGAAAATTAACCTGGTGGGAAGTTCATGTTGAATATTTTTTGGAGCAATCAAATTATGCAACATAAAGAGATACATTAGCTTATGCAACCCCACTGCAAGAACTCTTTTGGCAACTGAATGATCTTTAGACACAGTTTCATAAAATAAAATAAGGGCAACTCTTACCTAAACAATGTGCTCTTGTTTCATCCAGGTGAAGTAAAGTGATTGACACTCCTGCCATTTCCAATGAAGTCATAAAACTGCCAACAAAAACTCTATCAACCTGAACACCTTTTTCATTTGCTGGAAGAAATGAATGGATAAAGATCAGACCAAAATGTTTATTTTTAAAATGCAAGTGTGAGTGTCTTGATTAGAATAGTCTCTCCCTGGAAAGAAATGTGCATTAAGGGAATGCATATGATAAAAAAAAGTGACTGTCTGCTTTTATAGAGCTGCCCTCTATCTCTGAGAGGTGTTCACCGTGGATAATTGTCTGTCTCAGAAAGGTTTCTTCTTGAGAATAGTGTTCGCATTAGAGAAGTGTCTACTTTAGAGATGCCTGCTTTGGAAACGTGTCTGCCTTAAGATCAGAGTTAATCTTACTTCAAGAGTTGTCTTCTCCCTAAGAAGGGGCAAGGTTGATTTAGAGAGGAAAGTTTCTACCTTAGAGGTGTAGAGGTGTGTCTTCCTTGAAGGGGTGTCTGATGTACAGCCAAGACCAAAATCATGGAGTTGGTTTAAGATAATGTCTTCTTTTATTAGATGCCAGTTAGGAGAATACTAACTGTATTATGTCACTGCATTTGCTGCACCTTTCAATAACATGCGTACTCTACAATTCTAAGCTTAACTGACAAATGCAGTTTTTGCTACCATCAATCAAATGTTTGGCAGCTCCTGCCAGATCTCAAATCTTGCTGAGTGCACGATAATCAAATCAAATCATTGAGCACAGTTCAGACAATACAGTCATAATCTGGGTGGAACCATCAAAAATTTGATTGATGATAGCGAAAACACATTTTGTTGACTGAACTTTGAATTTTAGAGTCCGCATTTTATTGAAAGCCATAGTACCTGACTTACTTAGGTATTTAATTGCTGCCCTTGCTACAATGTTCAGCTCAAGAACTGAACTTCCTCCAAGATTGTTCACCACTAAAGCTACTCTGTCACCTGCAACATGTGAAAAACAAAAACCAAAATACATTGTAGTAATAAAATGTTATTTTACTTAACCAGGGTGACCTCTTAAGCAAAAAAGCTGATATCCATAAGCATGCCCTGCAAAAATAACAGCCCTCAAAGCCTAAATACAGCCACTTAACTTAAACAGTAATTACAAAGCTTGTGATCTAAAGAAAATTTAGCCTTCAACAGTGTTGTGATTTAGAACCGTATTGCGTGACATTACATTCCTCCAGAACCACGTGATATGTTTTTGCCTCGTGCTGAATAAATTAGTGTGTGTGTTGAATGCATTCATGGCTGGTCATTACAAACAGGATTTGAACCCATCACTTTGCAAAAGCAAGCTACATGTAGTTCAAATTAAGTATTGATTCTAATATTGCTGATTATAATATATTTAATGGATTATTAATTAATTAGCACTGAGAACATGGTAGTATACAATTAAATAATAATACATATATTATTATCATCATGAAAGTACATCTTGTGTATTAAGTTATTGGTCATTTTATGTATTCACATTCGTCACTAAAACAATAAATTGATATCAAATTAGATATTAATAAATTATTGTTCAATCACATAATTTATTATACTTGTATTATAGTTCCACTTTAACTGACCCCGTTTAAGGCTCAACTTGTATGTTGCTCCACTCTGGACATCTGACATATGATCAATCATGGTGTGGACAACGTCATCAGCCTTCTCAAGCTAAAACAAAAAACAAAAACAAGCTAGTTTGGCGATTTTTCTTATTAAGTACCGGTATATAACAACAAGAAGCACAAGTTCTAATTGTCACCAGTTATGATACTTATATGATATAAAACAATTGTACCAATGTCTCCACATTTCAAATAAAGGACGGCTAAATATTAATATAATTACTAGTGATGGTATTTTCGCATATGAGAATTTAGTTTTGGAAGTATGCATGAATGTCAATTCAAATGTAATGTACATTATATTTTCTATGCCATGACTAGACCTTATGTCGCATAATCAATGATTCTTTTTATTCTGATTGCTTGTCTCTTTTGAACCTTATTAACATTATAAACAGTGTACCAAGAAATGATATGTTGATCATCTGTTATGAAAATAGATTGTTTGTGCAATACCTTGACTCTTTTCACACCAGGTTCTCCATGAATACCTGTAGAATTAAAAATCTATATCGTTGCTCTCCTTTTCATTCCAGGTTGGTGGGTGTCTGTATTAAGTTCGTTAATTATAATGCACCTATGCGTCAATACAAGAAGATTGCACATGACTGTTTACAAATGTCTGTTTCATAACTTCCTGGCCCGCAACATGCTGGAGCAGTTTTAGGAAAGTTGATCATAATAATGACAATGACATTCATGAATACATTATAACGATGATGACTATGATTATTATTGTTATTATCATTATTATGATAATTATCATTATTTGATAATTGTTCAGTCTCTGTAGTTTGAGGGGCAATGAAAAAGTAAATTTATATGAAATCAAAGAGAGCTGATAGAATGTTTATTTGTTATAGTAAATGACTTGCTGTTCTTTTGTGCTCATTTAATTTGAAAGTTTCTAATAATTATATGACTGCTAAATAAAAAGTAAACCCAAATAAAAAAATGAAGATTACCCAGCCCTAACTCCATTTCATCACTACCCAAAACAAAGGAAGGCAAAGATCCTGGTACACTACAAGGAGTTAAGCCAACACCAATGGTGCCTGAAATATAGAATATATTACATCATTTAACAGCAATTGGTATATAAGAAAATAAAGTTTATGTATCAATCAAATAGAAGCATTAAAAACATCTCCCAAATATACCTGAGCATTTGTTGTGTTTGGAAGTAATTAAGCAGTTTTGCATGAAGATTATTCCATCACTTTTGTGATTTAATTAATGATAAAATCAGACACAAACAACACTTGCAGCACAGTGGAAGTGCAAACTGGGTGTTTAAGGGTGATTGTCAGTCATGTTACGATTTTCTACATAATCCCAACCCCTGCCAAAAATATGTTTTGAAAATAGCATTCCACATGTTAATGGCCTGTGCTCAAGCATTTCTCCCTTATAATGCACACTTAAAATAATGACTACTATATATAATTATAACAATAATAATTATAATAATAATAATAATAATAATAATAATAGTAACTTTATTTATCGAGACAAGACACTTAACAGTTGTGCACTGACAAACCGGTGACCTCACATAAATTAATACAGTAACTGGCCATACAATAAACTGGAAAAAAGTTATTACAATTATAATTTAAAAATTCCTAACTATGAATAATTATATAGTCACCCATGGCTTGAGCAGCAGATTTTGCCACCTGTGTTATTTCCTCAAGAGATTTACCCTCCTCAGCCAATGCACCTGCAATCTAAAGAAAAAAATCATGATAAGCGCAGTATTATCACCGTGTAATAGTGGGAGGAGAAGTGGTCTACTGGTTTGTACACTGAACTCTTAAATAAAAAAAAACTTTTTGACTGGCTTTGAGTCAAGGCCAGGGCACTGCTGTGTTGTTAAGCTAGACACCTTATGCTTTTCTCCACCCCCGGGAGGTGGGGTGGGGGGTACTCCCAGAAAAATTTGGTAGGGGTGTGTGGCCCGCTTTCCAAAACCCTTACCCTATTTATGACCAAAATCTTGATTTTCCCTACCCTATTTATGACTTGACCAAAACTTGATACCCTATTTATGACCTGACTCTTAGATCATTAGGGGAAGGGCTCTTGTTGCTGGCTTTGTCTAGCATGCGTAGCAACTGTTAAACGGGGTAGAGGAAGGCAAAGCGCAGATGGGAGAAAGGAGGGCGTGATGAAGAAGTAGCTTCTTCTAAAAGAAAAACCGAATTGAAGACTTAAGTGCAAAAATCTATACCCTATTTATGACCAAAATGGCGGCAAATGGCTAAAATCGATACCCAATTTATGACCAAAACGGCGGAAAAACCATACCCTTTGGGGCCGCACATACCTATATAGCCCATATAAGGGAGTACCCCCGTTTAATTTGGTACCGGTGAATTTAATGCAGAAGGGGTTTACCCAGCAATGTGACCACAAACTTTTTCTTTGACCATGTATGATATTGGACCACACTCTACTGTTATCCACTCATCTGGAACATGTCCCTAAGCCTCTGCCCCCCTCCACTTGCAGACGTGTATGTCAAGCTGAGCTTGGAGTCAATCGCCGGGGTCAATGAATGGACTATTTGCCTGATTCCTATTATCCTCTCTCGTATCCCTGGTCATTACCTTATGGATAAGAACAGTCCCACAAAGCCCTCTCCTTCCAGCTGTTTTGACCTCGCTAGTGAGAGCACAGTCTTCTCCGACAACCACCATATCAACTTTCATTCCCTCCGCTTTCGCCCTCTCCGCAGCGAATCCGAAATTCAAACGGTCCCCAGTGTAATTTTTCACAATCAAAAGTGTTCCTCCGCTATTTTCACGACCCACCGCTCTTATAGCAGCAAGTATCGATTTGATCGGCGGGGAAGCGAATACAGCGCCCGCTACAGCCGCTGTGAGCATGCCTTTACCGATAAACCCCGCGTGCGAAGGCTCGTGACCGCTGCCTCCTCCAGAAATGAGGGTGACCTTCCCAGCCTTTCGTAGCTCGTCTGCATCTTCGCGAATGATAACACGGTGATTTTTAAGAAGATTAAGTCCAGGATTGGCTGCAACGATTCCTTCTAAAGCTTCATCAACTGCATTCAAAGGGTTATTGATTAGCTTCTTCGACGTTGTAGGTTTTTCCTCCGCGGCCATCTTGACGAAAAGGATTGCGCAAAAATCTGAAGCTTACGTGACAGCAAAAGCGTGACACCCTAGTACGACACTTTTTTTTCCCATCCATAGAAACAAGGGTCCGGCGTATTCAAAACCATTCTGCCGTGTGTATTTACCTAATCTAGAAATTTTCCGTCTGTCGGTTCATTCATTTTATTAATGAACAAATCTCACAAAAAGACCCCAAAAAATAATTGCGTGCAATTGTCGCGTGATTCTTTCGTGATCCCGTTCAAGCCTTGAATTACCTTGTGAACAAGAACAGTCCCGCAGAGTCCCCTCCTTCCTGCCGTTTTATCCTTGCTGGTAAGGGCACAGTCTTCTCCTACTACAACCATCCCCACCTTCATTCCTTCGGTCACGGCTCTTTCAGCGGCGAACCCAAAATTCAAACGATCGCCAGTGTAGTTGGTCACAATCAAGAGAGTTCCACCATAGTTGTGTTTCCCGACCGCTCTTATGGCAGCAAGGATAGACTTGGTCGGAGGAGAGGTAAACACATCGCCTGACACCGAGGCGGACAGCATTCCCCTCCCTACAAATCCTGCCTGTGCGGGTTCGTGACCACTACCTCCCCCAGAAACAAGAGCCACTTTGCCAGTCTTCCGAAGTTGGTCTATATCTTCACGGACAACAACTCGGTGGCCTTTTAACAACATCAGTCCAGGGTTTGCAGCAACATATCCTTCAAGCGCCTCATCAACGGCATTCAGTGAGTTATTTATAAGTTTCTTTGATGTGTTCACTTCCTCCTCTTCTGTCGCCATTTTGTCAATTGTTGAGGAGAACTGGGGACGAAAACGCCAATGACCATAAGGCGGGGCGGGGGGGGGGGGGCGCGCCTACCCCTTCTTTCCCCGGTTTTTCCGGGCCTTTTCCCTCAGGGGGAAAATTTTTCTACCCCTAAAACCCAAGGCCTGAAAGGGGGTGTGGCA
>Ga0126337_10000235_pt1 | contig 24583 bp, 18 predicted proteins | sample DipCmetagenome_FD_92527 | JGI IMG/M metagenome (GOLD analysis project Ga0126337, IMG submission 92527) | Coral microbial communities from La Bocana,Puerto Morelos, Mexico - Diploria C A metagenome | ecosystem: Host-associated > Invertebrates > Cnidaria > Coral | place: La Bocana,Puerto Morelos...
GGGCTTGACATATTCTCTTTCTGATTTGTTCCTGTTTTCAATAATCACTCTTTAGAATATTTCACCTGCCTGTAGAACTCAGGCACTTCTTTCCAAATATGTTTACATCTTTGCAATTCCATAGTTATTTAATTATTTTTTAGTATGGCCAAGTCAATGTCAACTAAATGAAATTGTCATGAATATAATGTAAACTTGTTAACACACATGTACAATATGATGAATTTTGTTGTAAGTTCAATCCTTTTTTGGCAGGAACAAAAAGTAGAAATTAGCATCCCTACACACTGCTCAGAGACCAATGTCTTGACTACGAATAAAAAAAGTCACAAGAAGAATAAGTGCTTCTTTTCCTGTCCATCTTTACTGATTTTTTTAACCTACTGCCATCAGATTTAAGCATTTTTAAATTTTCAGTACTTTTAATTTTTTAAACACATTCAAGTAACTTTGTTTGCTTATTTCAGCATATGCTTCACCTGACGTTCACTGCTGTGCACATTTTTTTTCTACATAGCCCAGACCTTTCTTCAAAGAAGAACTGCCCTCTTTTTAAGTGCATCTTCCTAATTCTAGCTAGGAATTAACAATTTTTTTTGAAGCTAAAGATGAGGTTTTTTAATTTTTTTTTTTTCAAATTTTTAAGACATTATATCTGTTTAATAATTGCTTTGTTACTTATAACCTGGGAAAAGACATGAAAAATGATCTTATCCTTTTACAATGAATTTTCTCCTAATTACACCATCAAATCTCACTCCAATATGCGAGACATCTTATATATAAATTTCTTGCCATGAGTCATCTGTGTGTTTCTGAAAACTCAGGTCACTAATTATAAAATCCTCACTCATGTTCTGAAGGATAATGACCTATTAAATAGTAAATTGTTGATTTTCACATTTTCATTTTCATGTCTGGATTTTTGATATCAGAAAATACTAATTAAATATGTGTTACTGGAGGCCTTGTCAAATTGAAAACAAATTTCAAAAAACAGCATACTTAAACAAAATTGCTGTAAAACAATGAGCATAGATGATAGTGCGGTTTTCAATTGAGTGTTGTAAAACAAAAACCAAACCAGTTACCTACCAATTAGGCCTGTTCACATGGATGTGGGAACCTCCATTGCATTCGAAAGGCAGGTTACCCGGTTAGCCAAGCTTCAGTGAGATCAGTTTTCTCCATGCAAAAGCTGCAGAGTGGGGTAACTGCCTAACCAGAAACACAGCAGAATAACATGGCTGCCAACCGCTTCAAGAAAGGGGAATTATTTTGACAATTCACCTCCAAAACTGCTAAAAGGCTGGTGAAATTGACAGTGCTGGTGACAATTTAAAACTTGGAATTGGATAATCAGGCTAATCAGTGGAATCAAACAGTTTTGCCTGCAGCAATGACATTGAAGTAAGGAACAAACAGAGAAAATGTTAGTGCTCTGTTTATGTGAATGCTTTGTGACCATGTGATTGCATTTTGGGCCTCACCCCATGTTCCTGGGGTTGCATGAAGACAAGTATTTCTTTACCACGGTTAGGCAAGCTACCTCACCATGCTTCCATGTGAATAGGCCCTTGGGCTACTTAGCCAATCTTCAACAGTAGTTTAAAAAAAATAATCAAAGTAATTGCTCTCTCAGTGCTTTCAGCACTCAATTGAAAACCACTCTATCTGTAATTGAATTGCTGCACTATGATAATAGACTTTGAGATGAAAACAAATCAAACTCTTCACAAAACCCATCCTGGAGATGACAAATTGTTATTTAAAGAGTCAACTACTTTCTTCTCTTACTTTCGCCTTGAAGAGACATTGTCGCCAGCACGTTTTTTACGTTTTTGTTCGCACAAAACTGGATCAGAATCCACACTGAAGTAAATAACAAGACCTGAGGGAAGAGAGTACAATGTTAGTTTTGACATCATCTATAAGGTTCAGTTGGTATGCAATTAATGGTGATTAAGTCTGAGTCAAAGTGAAGTCAGAAAAGAAAAACTCCCATTTATATGTTCAAAGGAAGATGGTGCACTTTAATTGGAAATTTTGAAAAGAACCCTTGAAAGGAAATGAGATCCTTTTGACTTGAACTAGTTTTTTACCCCTTTGAGGCAACAATCCTTGAACAACAATATCTTCTATGACATTTTTTTCAGTGCAATACCCAAAAGGTATCATGAAAGTTCCTGCTGTGGACCCTTTTGATGCTGAACACCCTAAGCAGTACCAAAACTGTTTTTTTTTTAACCCCTTGAAGGTATGACATGCAACCCCGTCCTTTAAATATGGGAGTTCCTCTCCCTTCCCACCAGGGGTGGAAACACTAGTAATTACAATTGATAATCATGAGGATAAGAATGTTGCGATCCTTGCATTAATCTGGCTGTAAAAAGTGTTTGTAATGATTCAAGCACAGCAGTTCAGAACATAAGACATTTTCCATGGCATCGTTTGTTTATGACTCTCACTAACAGTGCATTCATGTGCACATGAAAATTATTGAATAAGAATAAAAAAAAAACAGTTCCTGAGTGTAACATCACGTGACCTGATGCTGGAGAAGAATTTAAATCAGATATCTTGGCAGATATTTCTGTCAGAGTCATGTAACAATACTATTTCATACTCACCCTGCTTGGCATTGAACATAACTTTCTTCCAAGCTGGAATAACAAAAAAAGATAATGAGCATCAGGATTAACTATTCTGTGTCCAATCAACAGTCACCTTCTAAAGTAAAAGCTATCAATAAAAATACCTTAAACACTGGCAGATAAGCCATACGTGTAGATAAGCTGAACCCCATGTTTGGCAACTCAGATTTTGAAAAATAAATTTTGGGAAAGTAGTTCAAAAGTACAATTTTGTGAAATATATATTTTTTTCCAAACATTTCCTGATTTATCGAATATTAACCTGTGTAAACTCACTAACATTGAAAACAGGGAATACTCCAGACTGAAACACTTGGTATGGACACGATGTCTACCAATTTAAACATACTTTTTGATCTTTCTATAGTATTTCTTAACCGGTATTTTTCATTCCTGCCAATTTTTTAGTAGAATTTTACAACAGTAAGAACGCTTTCATTCATTAGTTTGTTTGTAGCTTAATAGCCAGGCATTTTGCCAGGAGATGGAGTATTGAACACAAGTAGCTTTAAAAGCTTTCTTTGATCACAGCTCATTGCAACAATGTATAGAACAGCTTTGTGGTGGAATGGAGCTTCTCCGTTAAGGGATGTTTGGCTGCTCTAAGATGGCTCCCATGATGGTTTAAAGATTTTTTATTGAAGATTTAAAAGTGTTTAACAGCAAGAAATGCAGGCAGATGCTTATGACCAAGAACAGCTCTTTTAGGAGCCACCGAACTTGTAAAAGCTATGATCCATACATGCATAGAAAATACTGTGACGCAAAAAAGAAAATGAACTCTTTTACTTTGATCATCAAAATGTAAATTCTCTTTGCTCACGCCACCATTGTGTCTACAGGTCGCACTAGTTCTGTGTTTCTACTGAGTTATAGAAACAGTCTTAATCCAATCAGTGCACATATTTGCTTTGGGTTATTTTCTAATACCCCTTAGGGTTTGGTTTTAAGATACTAAATTGAAAATCATTCTAACTAAGTAAGCAAATAAATAAAATTGATCAGGATTCCCACTTACCACTTTGTAAGTAATCAACACACTCTTGTTTATTGAACAAATCGCTTGGTGACTCTTGCTGCAGATTGCTCAATTCACAAGAACTGACACTGTTAGCATCTACTCCACTGTCACTACTTTCAGTACGTTCTGCTACAGAATTATGAAAATATTGCAGGCCCATTATTTACTTGAAAGGTCAAGTTTAATATAGACAATATATTCCTAACCATTGCCCCACCATCCTGTTTTAGATACAAGAAAGAGGTTCTTGACTTAACTTCCAACTGCAGAACAGTAACAAAATTTAACAGTATATTAGTTTCAATGTTTTTTTTTCTGCACCAACTTTTTCCTTTACTCAAAAGCAGTCCTATAAAAGAATAAAACTTTATATTCCCCTGCACAGCTGGGAAAATTTTCTTCTCTTGTGTTCTCTGAAGGCTATCTTGTGAGCAGACTGACAGGTTATAACTAATCTCTCAAAGAAATATATATTGATATATAGGGTTAGAGCTAACCCTAAGTCTCAATATATAGATTGAGGTTTTTTTTAGCAAGTGTAGTTGTCTACCATCAATGCTCCTGTTTTGAACCTTACCTGTGCCTTTGGCCTTTAGCAACACATCTCTGTAAGATAGTACTTTTGGAGTTGGCGGCACCTCCTTTTTCAAAATAAGTTTATTATCAGAAGTCAAAGGTCCTTTGCCAACTTTTGAACCATTATCTTTATCACTTTTTGCCTGGATTTGCCCATCCATATTTGAATCCATTGTTGAAGATTCAACTAAAACAGTTCTGCTTTTGTTTTCATTGTTCTGGAACTTTTTCTCTGTCTTGACAGCATTTTTTTTATCTTCCACGGACCTTCTGCGATAATGACTTTTCCTAAATTGGTATTCTGACTGTTGTTTATGAAAATCTCTCCTTTGAAATCTATCCATGTGATTCCTTTCCCGGCTGGCTCTTGCCGCAAGTTCCTTCTTCTTCTTACGGTGTGATCTCCTGGTTTGCGACTGCCAACCTCCTTCTTCCTCCACCGCAGATGAACTTGAGACATCTCCGTCCACAGAATCACCTTCAATCACAACAAAGTCTTTACAAATTTCTTTAGTGTCAGAAATGTCACTGATAGGGTCATCCTCTATATCACTATTTTTAGGAACAATCTCTTTCTTCTGCATATCAGTTCTATCAGGGTTAGATACCTGAAGATTGTGACTATTTTGTTCCCCTACTTTCTGTTTGCTACTAGAGTCCTCAGATAGTTGAAAGGCATCTTTAACATTTTCTGAAGTTCCTAACATGATGCTTGATGAATGGTCCTTTTGAAGTGCAACATTGGGTAAGAGACCTAAGGCAGATTCCAAAAGTTTTTGAGATGAAGGTGGAAATCCAAATGGTGGCTGTTTGGTGAAAACTGGTGAGGTATATGATCCTGACAAAAAATAAAAACAATCAGCATGATTCACCTGGCCTCTCAGAACAGTAATACCAACAAAGACAGTATGTATTTCACTTATGGGTATTTTCAACACTTCCATATAGATGGGAGTAGTCTCCTGTACTTCCCCAGAAAAGGATACCTAAACTCTTCATAAATGCATGCCCTGTGAAGGTCTTACTACCAGCGTGGTTGGACAAAACGTTATAATCAGCATTTATCAATGGAATGATCATGCAGCCAATAGCAAGATCCGTAACAGACATTTTGCAAGACATTTTCAGCAGCTTCTACCCACCTTCATGAAATCATCATGCATCTGTATTCCAGGCTCTTTTTGAATCTCAACTCCAATAAACTAAGCAAACCTTGTGAATCTCTATAGACTCTATGTAATGTAACTGTACCTAACCTTTACCCCACTGTCCTGCATTTTATTACAACACAGTGGTTCTCAAGTAATTAGTCAACATTTCTATAGCCTTGTTTGTCCAACTGCCGAGCTATCACAAACCTCAACAGTAGAGATACATGTAGTTTCAAGGCACTCCATTATTGGTCTTCACATTGACAAATTATTCACTGAGGTGGAAGTGAATATTTACTGAGCCACGCAGTGGTGAGGTAAATATTTTTACTTGTGGTATATTTTACTGAGCTGGGTGTTTTTTTTTGGAGGAGCCCGTAGCCATGATAGGGCGAGTCAAAGAACAAAGAAGTAAACACAGGCAGTGATACTACCCATCAAAACATCTCATGGAATATTTATTATCCAACTGCTGTAGCCTCCATTTTACACATCATCTGTTCCTTAAAGCTCATGCTCTGGGAAAACTGTTCTCCTCTCTGAACAGATAATGTCTGCCGACAAATATCCGAGAATATGGAGGCTAATCTTTAAATATCTGTACTTGCTTCATGTATTTTTTTGGACAATATTCACCACAGTTGGATAATAAATACATGTTATTTGCCACCTATTTGGATTAACCAAGATGTTGTCCTCACAACTTGAACAACACACAAAACCTGGAGATAAAGAGAAAGGCAATGTACACCCAATTCATTTATCCCTCATATTATTTAAAATTTTATTGTTATTTACATGTAACCTTACCCAAGCCTGAATCAGGTGTCACAATCCCACTATCGTTTGATGAAGAGCTTCTGCAAGGTTTTGAGTCCATTACATTTGACTTGGGATTCTGTACTGTTTTCTGTTCATTTCCAGTTGAGATGTCTGTTTCTGATAAATTTGAGTTCATTTTAACACATAGAGGTGAACAATTTTCTAAACTGAGAACCTTGGGTTTCATGTCCAAATTAATTCCATCTTGTTCTCCAGTGCTTGTGTTAGTAACAGTTTGTTCTTGAGTAGAATTAGCTGATTTTCCTTTCTTGGATTTCTTTTTCTTTTTATTTCCATTCTTTGGCTTTATTTCACTGTCTAGTACCTCTCCAGAATCACGAACATCCACTTGATGCTGAGGAATACTTGATATATCCTTCTCTATACTACTGTTTGCCATAGTAATGTTTACGCCTAATGAGTTTGTACCTAATTTGTCTTTTAAAACTTGATTAGTTCCTGCTGTAAAAAGGGAGTGATCACCACAAGTGAGTATCTTCTTTGAACGATAGAGTTCAAATTTCTTCTTTGGAAGTGCTGCAACTTGTCGTGCCATTTCTTTTATTTGATCAATCTATAAAAGGAACAGAACAATACTGGAAAACTTGCATACAATTAACACTAATTTTAGCACGTTAGTACATGTGTGTTAGCTGTAATGATAAAAAAATAATATATTACGGTACAAGTATTTGACTGACGCTAGAGGTTCTAGGTTTGTTGTTTTGTTTCAATCCTTCACATAGTTCCTCTGCCACTTTGACTAATCAACTAAAATACTTATCTGCACACAATGTTATGTTTCCTGATCTGTGATTTAAAATTTATCTTAAAACAAACAAAGCAAAAACCAATTCAAACAAATGTTATATTATTTGAAACTGAGGAGTACTCTCCTTGCCTTGTGTTGACATGACCAAAGTCACGTAGGCACGAGGTTTGGTGCTATTGATTTTAGAAATATGAGTTTAAACCATGCTGTACAGTCAAGACACTTGTGACAGGTTTCAGTCACACAGAAAAATCTAAAGATGACAATGAGTGCATTAAACACTAACCTCTAAAGCATATATTTGGCGAAAAAGCAAAACAGGCATAACACACAAAATTAACTGTTAGGTCTATGATCAATATCTCACTGTATATATGCCACCACGAGTCAGATCAGATCATTGGGCCAGATCAAATTACATTTGTAATGCTACCAAAGTGTAAAGTTTGCATTCCGTGTATTTAACATTTTTTTTTAGCACGAGAGTCACCTGTAAGAAGGCTAGCATGAGAGTACAGGCTAAACTTTGAAGCAATACACAAATTACCGGGAATTTGTTCTCGCGTAAACAAGTAAACGTTCCTGGAATGAAAGACATGGAATTCAAAACTGTGATGTGAAGTCCCTTTAATAAATGATGTACCAGTCTATCTATTTATCTAAACAAGTTGCACAAGGTATCCCAGGCCAGGGCCTTTGAGTTCTGAATTCCATTTAACAGTGCATGGAATGTCAAATGGGCTCCGAGTGGCAATTAAGCAGACCTGACGCCAACTTTGTTAGGTTTTACTTTCAAATACGCTTGCCAATATAGAAGAAAATTAGTTTAGCCCTTATCCATTCTTATCATTACCAAACACAATATGAGCAGAAGCAGACAAACTTAGGTGACGAGGACAAAAATCACATATATAATATTCCTTGTAAGCGATATTGCAGTGACAAGTACCTCAGTGTATACAACTAATATTAAAGAAAAATTTATGTTAATCCGTAATTTTGGAGTGGTAAATGTTTAAAACAATCACAATTTAAACTTGAAGACCAATATAATCAAGCCATGCTGAGGGCTTGCTGTCACAGTTATCAAGACAGACTTTTTCCAGTTGTCTGGTTTCTTAGCCAGGGATTAGTTGACCATAACATTACCGTAAAATTATCTAGGGCTTGAAGTTAAACTATTTGCATATTTTAGAAAGAATACCTCAATGTCACAGTTCAACAATTTTTCCTCATAAAGTTAGCGAAGGAATAAATAAGGTATTAACAATATACTTCTCGCAAGATGATGTAATGTTTGTACTGAAGTAACAAATGCAGACTAAATAATTCGATCTTAGACAGCAATAAGTTTGTAATTTCTGGTAAAAAATTATCCCGATGATTCTACAAACAAACCGAACAAAATAAATGAACAAACCATATCTGGCCAACGTAATGTACGGATGTGATATTAAATTTTCTAAAGTACAAGACCAAGCAGAAACACAATCGATTTGAGAAACGCCTGGAGTGCTTAAAAAGTCTTGCTGAGATTTAGAATTAATATGTTGAACAAATAGTGGCATAAGAACCTCAATCAAAAACTAATCGGTGCGCTTTAAAATTCGTGCAGTCGAACATGTGCGAAAGTGAATGAATATCCAGGTTCCATTGTGATGTTAAGCTTTATAATCCAAACGCATGTCGAAGCTAATTATTATGCAAGGAAGGATATTTCGAAATGATGGAGACAAAGACAATTTCGTAAAATATCAGAAACTTAAAAGAATTCCTGGCCACGAAATGTCTTGTCTGCTTCAGCTTTCTTTTTCGGATCGTAACGATGCAATCATCAATCGTAAATCGCAACATGTGTTACATCACTTGCAAAATCTGCCCCGCAAACACAGTATTGTACAGTGCAAATTTTGTTCGAAAACTGCAAAGCGAAGTGCTGAATCAATCAAACAGGTTCATATTTCCTTAAATGGTCTGAGAAATTCATCTTCTAGAGTTAAAATAATACGCAGTGAAAATTATTTTTACCTGAAGTCCTCATCAACGTGTCAATGAGTGGGTCGGTCGAATTATAGATCCGTCTGAATTACTGTAAGATCCCACGTAATATAATTAAACTAAATTCGTCTGAGTAGCAAGAAGTAAATCGGAATTTAAAAACTACTAAGCTTGGAGTCTGATGTTAACTGGCGACAATGGAACGTTTACGATACAGGATATGAAACTTGTCAGTCTTGCATATAAGACCTTGTGTGACCTTTGAGTCCACGTTTCTAATTGGGGAACGTATTGGTTAAGGTTTTCAAGGATTGCATAATATCCACCCGAAAGATGGTCACATGTCCTAAATTGCATAAATTTTCGCCACCAGGCAACTGCTCCGACTGCCAACGGATCAAACACCGTATTTCAACACCAGATCAACAACTTCTGTCGCTCAACATTTCATGTTTCTGCGGCGAATATTAGAAGATGAAAGATTATGTTCGGGTTGTTCACATGGCAACCGGTTAACGAATGTAAACTCTCCATAAACTGCAAGCGGTTTCTTTCTTTTTCCAGCGTGTAAGTACATGAAATATGCGAAGGAAAAAAGTAACGATCGAGTTTGTAAAAATTTTAACTTTTCCAGTCGCGCGGAGAAGCAACAAAATCCGAGTGCTTGTAGTAAAGCTTACTCACTCGTTTGGTTTCTGTCGTAGACGGAATACTGTCGTAAATCTCGAGGAATGTTTCCACTTCATCAGTACGGAGAGCTTCTGCAAGACGAATGGCTAGCACAGTTTCTTCATCTCTCAAATCGGGGGCGCTAAAATTTTCCTGGGAGTCGGCCATGTTTACTCCATCTCCAGAGATTTTGACAGAAAATTTTTCCACCTCGTTCCCAGGGTCTTCCCGCCCTTCCAGGGGGCGGGGGCTCGGCGAGGGGCGGGTACGGGGGGATGTACGGGGAAAGGGAAAATAAGAGACCCTGCGAATGAGGTTGAATTGCGCATACTTCTTTTGCTTCCCTTCTACTTCCGCCATCCAGGAATATCGCAGTCCTTAGCATTATTCCCACAATCCTTTGCTTTTTCACAGTTCCAATATGGCGGAAAATACAAAGATGGAAGTGGATGGAAACGCAAGCGAAACGATTGACGAGCAAGAAGCCGAAGAAAACATGAATGAGGGTGCCGGCAAAGAAAGTGACAGTTCAGATTCTGATGAGTTCGATGCAAACGAGGCAGTTCATGATCCAAAAGTTCAACAGCTGGAGCTTCAGGTATTTCTCCCTGTACTACAGTGTACTGATACTGTGGGCGCGCACATGTGGACAGCTGTCAGAATTTTATAGACGTCGGTAAAGCTATAGTCGCCTAATGTTTTCATAACGCTAGCTTTCCTCGTAATAATTAGGAACCGTTTTGTAACATAAACTGTGCTTAGGGCACGGTATGTTACATTGTAACCTGACGTGTTGTTGTATAATTTGCTTTGTGAAGTGCGAATATATAAGCAGGTTATAGTATAGTGTATACCCAGTATTTCCTTTATATTGTTTATTTATACTCTGTCTGTGGCGCATCCCTGATACTACCAGGTAAATATTTGCCTTTGGGAACGGTTCATGGATCAGTCTATGAAGGTGGTCCAAGTGAAGCTGGTTGACAGGGTACCCCATGGATGGGTTCCATAAGGAGGTCCATAGACCAGTCAGTGAGCTGCTCGATGTAAACCAGGTTTGCAAGAGTCACCATGCATAGGATCCATAAGAAGCTTTGTGGGCCAGTCCATGAGGCAGTCTTTGTGAGCCAGGTTCACGGGGGTGGTTCATCAACAAGTTGTACAAGGAGGTCCATGGACCAGTCCATGAGGTGTTCCATGTAAACAAGGTTAAGGTGGTCCATAGATAGGATCCATAAGAAGCTTTGTGGGCAAGTCCATGTGAACCAGGTTCACAGGGATGGTCCATGGACAGGTTCCATAAGGAGGTCCCTGGAATAGTCCATGAGGTAGCTGGTATGGACTAGGCTAAGGTGGCCTGTGGATAGGATCCTTAAGGAGTTCCACAGACCAGTCCATGAGGTGATCCATGTGAACCAGGTTCATAGGACTTTTCTATAGAACAGGCTTCTTGAGGAGGTCTGTGGACCAAGGTCAATGTTTTGTATAATCCTTGTGTATGTGAGTGTGCATCTGTTAAAGCAAAGAACCCAGCCCAGAATAGGCCATGCTACTGTATTGTTGACTTTGACAGTGCTGATCCCAGCAGTATGCAGGAAACCTGTCACATATGAACTCAGTTAAATGACCTTGCTCTCCACGAGTTCTCATAGCTCAGTGAATGGAGTACTTGCCCAGTGTTTGGGAGATCATGTGTTGGATTCCTGTCAGGGTCTCAGATTTTTTCTTTGTTCCACGCTCGTGTAATGTTGATCAATTCACCTTTCATAACTTACACTAACATAGTTTATTACAACAAACAATGAAAAAAGAGTTGTTGTCGTGCACCTACTCCTAATGGACAAAATCCTTAAATGTTCAGTTTTAAGCATGATAATGTAACCTGCATACCAACAAATTTACATACCAATACAACTATCTTACGACAGCATGAAAAATAACATATATTGTAGGAGTATTTATTTAATAGTAAATACATACTGTCTGTGATGCAGACCTGTAATAATCTTATATAAATAAAAGCTCTGCGGGCTCATTGTATAGCCTAGATAAATGCCTCAAATTACCTGTATGTAAGCAACCCAAACATAAACAGAACATAAAAATCAATGGGAAACTACACTACTCTAAGCAGATTCTTTTGTATCTGGGAGATTTGAGAACCAGTCGAGGTGTGGGGATTCATTTTGTGTCTGGGAGACTCTAGTATAACAGTATATAATATTATGATGGTATATATTGTGCATTGGTCAAGTAAAACATCTGAGTTCAAGCACAGTGGTACTGCATCTTGTATATTGTGCTTATTCAAAGAATCGCTCAATCTGAAGTACCATGTCAATTATTAAATTTTCAGGTGGCGGGCAATCCATATCATTATGATTCTCATGTTGAACTCATCAAACTTCTCAGACAGTCTGGTGACCTTGACAAAGTGAGGAATGCAAGGGAGGGTATGAACAAGATCTTCCCATTAACAGAAGGTAAAGTAATGTTTGTACAATGCAGTCAAACCCCTGCTAACAGATGCCTGTAGCTAGACATCTCCTGTAAAGTAATATTTACATGCAGTCATGGCCTTAACTACATATAAACACCACACATAAAAATGCTACATCTTTTTTAAACAGACAACTATCTTTCATGGTCACTTGTCAGTGTGCAAAGAAAGTTGTGTTAGTAAATGAATAATGAAAGTTCATACATTTGAACTGCAGAGAAAGATATGAATTTATAGATGATGATTGCAGTTATACACACACATGTAAGCAGTTGTGAAAGTAAAGCCTGAAAAAAATTCAGGCCTGAACGGGACTTGAACCCATGACCTCTGCGATACTGGTGCAGTACTCTACCAACTGAGCTATCAAGCCAACTGGGAGCTGGTCACATTGTGAGTTCATAATATACCCATAGAAGGTGAAGAATGTAAAAGAATATATGTCATGGGTTCGAATCCCGTTCAGGCCTGAATTTTTTTCAGGCTTAATTTCATAACTGCTGAAGTTGTGTGTATAACTGTGATGATCATCTATAAATTTATGAAGTTGTGTTTGTTAGCTAGTGGATTTTGCAGTTGGGTGAGTGGATTCCATCCAAGTGAAGTTCTTTAAGAAAATTAAGTACTGTAAGAAGTGAAATCACGGTAAGAAGAATTATTTTGGAAGCTGACGACAATGCTTTTGGGGCTAGTACATGAGTTAGTTTACTAGGTTCAAAAGTTGATTTTCCTTGCACTCTGCTTTTTTTCTGGACCTGGTGTTGTGAACTTGTCTGGATAGGCTTTTACAAGAAGATATATACCAAACACTTTTAACCATTTTCCCCTTATTTGTAAACATTCAAATTTTGTCAAAACCACTTCACTTCATCCGTCACATTTTCAACTCTCTTCTGGATGTTTGGAAATGTCATAAACAACAATTTCTCATGTTAATATATATTACTGGACAGGTATAAATATAATTATTCATTCTCTTGCTATTTCAGAGCTATGGTCAGAGTGGCTCAAGGATGAAATTCCACTGGCATGTATACCAGAACAGAGGGAAAATTTAAAAGCTCTGTTTGAGAGAGCTGTGAAAGACTATCAATGTAGGTTAATTAACCTGATGTTTAATTTACATATACTTAACATAAAATAACCTCAAGCTTCCTTTGAGCAAATACATGTAGTCATTGAAGGATAGCCGAGTTGACTATTGCTCGTAAAAGAATGAGGGTGTGCAGTCTGATCTTGTTTTAGTAGACACCCTTTTAAGAGAAGGATGCACTATCGCTTGCTGTCAATAATTAGTATAAATCTACTAGTGTTTTATGATGATTGGCACTCTCTGATTGGATGCGCTCCTCACTATCTATTCTGGTGTAGATTGTGAGTAGTGTAGCAGTGACTGCTTGTTAACAAACTGACAGCACTTCTTTGCATTTTTGAATTGTGTCTGTGAAGAGGATTTAGACTAGTATATTTATACTAAAACCATAAGATTATTTGCTGTTGATTTCTGTGCATTGTTAACAGCTGGTCAATTTGTCTGATGCCCAGCCCATAATTAAACCCCTGAGTATTACTTAAAAGCTTGATACTGAACCAATAGTAATCACTTGTTTGTCTTTTAAAAATGCAATCCTGTTTGAAATAGTGTTCAGCAAACATTGCATATCAGAAATGAAAAGTCTACTGCAACTTTAAATAATACTTGGAAATATTTAGATTTAGGAATCATTAAAATTATACTTTTAGGGTCCCTGTCTAGGTAGCACTAAATCATGAAGTTTTGACAAAGGTTTCCTGAGCTGAGAACTGTTTTTTTACTGGCTTAAATTAGTTTTTCACTTTCTGTCCCCAAATGGTGTTTCTTTATTGTAATCCTTGCAGCTGTGCGAATATGGATTCTGTATTGTCAGTTTCTGATGGACATTATGGAAGGTGAAGAGAGTCTCCAAGAAGTGAGATCAATATTTGAAAAGGCTATCATTGCGGCAGGACTGCATGTAACAGAGGTAAAATGTGGCCAATACATGTATTATTCATCTTTTATTTTTGTAGCATAAAATTAAAATAAAAACATTTTAAAGACATAGTTAAACTTAAAGGAAGTACTAGGACTTCAATGAAAATGACGAGGCAGGTTTTTATTAAGGGCTGGGCATCGGGCATATTGGCCAGTTGTGATGATGATTATGCCTGTCTGGTCTGGTTTGACCACGTACAGGAAAAGGTTTCTTATAAAGGAGTCTAGTTCAAAATGTTTTGCCAGCCTGCGAAACCCAGTTTCCCTCCTACTAAAAACATTAAGAATTGTGAAACCCCTGAAGAAAGACTGGTTAGAAACTTCTACATTGTGTTTTGGGTCAAATTTGTGTATTTGCTTGTTATTGGTTTTTAGGGGTCATCAATATGGGAAGGTTATAGAGAGTTTGAGACAGATATTTTAGAATCCCTTGAGGTAAGTGCTGATATTCAGTTTTCTACAATTTTTTTGCCATGGTTGCATTCTTTTGCTTTGTCTGTTAATTTACCCTTTTGCTACTTGCAGTGATGGATATAAAAATCTTAGCATTCTTAGTTTTATAGTTTTTATTATTTAATAGTAATAATTATTGTCAAGTCATGTACTGTGATATTTATCGTAATTGTACATTTTTGTATTGTCTTCTAGATTTTAACAATATTAATATTTGTAGTTATATTTCATTAGTGTTTTTAATTATTTAGATTGAGGATATTAGATTCATAGCTAATCTTAAATGTGAGTCTAGTAAATAAAGTTTGTTTATGTTGCAGTTAAAAATTAAATTCAGGTAAAAGTAATTTTAACCTAGTTTGATTCTCAATTTCCTTTGTCTTATAACACTAATAGGGTGAGAGACAAAAGAATTTAATTTTTACCTGAATTTAACTTTAAACTACAACCTATACATGTATGTGCACATGTATGTATGCTTGAGCTTAATTTTGTGAACAATATTATTGAAGAGGTGCATTATTTTTTGGAAAACTTTTAGGTAACCAGCATTGAAATTTCCTTCAGCCATTGTAATAGTTTACTCTGGTTTTCATTATTGTCTTAAAAAAAACCTGCACTAATAATTAAGAGTTATTGTTAGATAATAATTAAAAATAGAGTAAACTATAACAAGGGCTTGAAGCTTTTTCAATCATTTCAGTAACATAGGGCTTTATCCAATGCACCCCTTCAATAGAGATAATCATGGATAGATAGAACCATTATACTTTCTTCTCTGTCGTTCTATTATTGAACAGCAAATGCTGACAGAGGAAAACAAGGAGACAATGATGGAGAAAATGTAAGTTAGTTTCGTGCTATAAATGCCATGTAATGCACCTAGGATGGGGGTGGGGGTCGGGCTGCCCAAGTCCCCATGGTAGGGATTTTGTTTGTATGCGATGTCCCCAGAGAATTTAGAATGGAGGAGATTTAACACGGTTCCTTGTTGAGGGTCCAAAAGAGTCTGGTAATGAACCATTTACCAACTTGTAAATATGTAGAAGTCACTGTGAGTAGTAATGTCTTTGTCTGGAATCCGATGAGTTGTAGCCAGGCTTTGATGATCTGTTAACTTTTCTCAGTTACTAGCCAAATGAAGCTCTTTTAAATAGCCCAACCCAAGCCTGTATATAATATATCCATTGTACATTTTTTAGCGTCTTTTTAATGCAATTATGTCTTGTGTGTTTAACATATACATGTAAGATTTGATATCTTTTTTCACAGTTCCTCTCAGAAGGAAAGAGTGATGTCGCTCTTTAAAAGGCAACTAGCTGTCCCCCTTTTAGGTACAGGAGAGCTTATCAATGGTATTATTGTTCTTTAATACGCATTACAGGGGCTTAAAGAAAGGAATTATAAAGCATCATTCTTGATGTTTTATGGGTAGTTTTGTTTCCATTGCTTGATAAAGTTCACAATGTTTTAGTGCAGGGATACTCAACTCTTTGTCTGTCTTTCATTTGATCTGAAACATGTGAACTTCAAACAAGAAATGGAAAGTGACTTCCCAGAGCAACTTTTGGTATCACTGTATATACTTTATGACTTCACAGCTTGGAGAACCATTCTTACTCGTTGAGATTACTGACGTTACATTTGTGTGAAAAGTACATACATGTATGATATCATTTTCAAATCAAGTCAATCAATTGCATATTAACAGAACCATTGTTCTCTGGAGTAATTCAGTAAAGCCCTGCTTCCTAAGCAGATACTCTTTGGGCTTACTCTCCCAGAAAACATATAGTCATGTAGTACATAATTGTGTAGTTCAAGAGCTCTCCCTTTATATACTTTGGCAAGATCTCACGGAACTCATAATGATATAGTCTCTTTGTCAAAGTAGTTTTGGATCCATTAGGCTATAGCCAAGTGGATCCACAGACTACTTAATAATTAATAACAGGACAGAGGCATGAAAATTGATGTCAATTTGTGTTTTATAATAACAGATTGTTGACTTGTTCATTCTCAGTGGTTGCATGATCATCGTGTAAATTATAATGTCTGTCTGCGTAATGATCAATGAGCATGCAGGAATTTCTGCCGTTATTGTAAAAGAAAAACAGATATATTGCATGACACACATGTATATGTCATCAAAAACGTTAAATAAGCTGAGTTTAGATCAGTAATTTCTGTAGGCAATTTTTTGTTGTTGCAATGATGTGCCCCTTGGTTCTTATCAGGTATGCAAGCCACACTGAGGGAGTTTGAAGACTGGCTAGAGGACTCTGTTCCTGATGCCGTGATGATAAGCTATGACAAGGCCTTGGCAAAACTAGAAGAATGCCTGACATTTGAGGATACACTGGTAAGTCTAAGGACTTGCTAGCAGAACCAGTCCCCATTCTTGCCTAGTAATCCATTATCTCCAGCTTTCTCTGCCATTAACCACCCCCTCCCCTGTACTTTGTCAAGTGGTTACCGTTCCCATCCTTCCCTGTAAGCAGAGTTTCCTTTAATTTTTCTGGGAGCATTAAAGGAGATTCCGATGTCTGCCCTCCTTGCTACAATCGAGCAAAAATTTGCTGGCAATCCACAAATGTTTTAGGGCAAAGATGAATACTTGACAGTCACCACGAGACACCACCTCTCTGAAACCTCTATTTACATTAGGTGGATATAAACTAATGCATTTTGAGAGATATTTGTGGACCACTACTTTTACCACAACTGTTTATATCAAGTCTGATGCACTATTTGTCTATAAAATGTTTTTCTTTATATGAATGAATGTTGTGATGTTTTTCAATCCCTCCTCCATCACATTGTATGCTATAGCTGTATTTGATCTTGTGTAGGGCTCGGCGCAGCATCCAAAGACTGCTGAATATAAATCATACTTGAACTATGAACTGAAGAAAGGGGATCCTGCCAGAATTCAGTGTTTGTATGAGAGGGCCATGAAGGAAAACTGTCTTGTTGGAGACATGTGGACTGAGTATACTTCTTATTTGGTAAGTATATCTATTTAGTGTCTTAATTCAATGTCAATGTCAATGAATTGCACACCCGTTCAGCATGGAGTGTCCTGTCTCATAGACCAGGAAAAGAGGATTTGATCCTTCCAAGTACGATTTTTGGGTAAAAATTTAAGAAAATTTAAATTACTGAAGTACTTTTTAGAGATCAACCTATTGTGTTAATTTTGATTTTGATGAATTAATTGTCTTAGTGCAGTGCTTCGAAAATGCTTCAAATCAATTCTAGCTTGCACTTTTGCTTGCCCTGACCAAGTCTTAGTTTACTTTTTTTCTTATTTAGTTGTCAGACAACTAGCTTGAGGGCAAGTGAGAATCAAAAATTACTTGCCTGGCAGGAAAATTTACTTGTCCTGGACAATCAGACAACACTTTTTCAAGCCCAGTAGTGGATATTTTTTTCAAGGCTAGTGAAAATGACTATTAGACTAGTACATCCTAGGTACAGCTCTACTGAAGGGCAAGCTGAAAAAAAAATTTTTTTTGCACCCTGGCCTCGGGTAAGCTTCTTCACCTCTTTCTTTGGGTCATCGCACAATGCTTCTGTTAAGAAACAACACCTGATCACAGAAATAGTGCAAGCAAAGGAAGCTGCATGTACTCTTGGTTATTGTATTTTTTTTCTCCTTATGGCTGGTTGACATCTTTTATTTACCTGGCAGGATTCTACCCTGAAGATAACATCAGTGGTACTTCCAGTCCATGAACGTGCTGTTAGAAACTGTCCCTGGGTGTCCCTTCTCTGGCAGAATTACCTCAGAGCACTGGTATGTTAACTATCTTTATTCACACTCAATGTGAATCTTTTTGGTGGATCATTGTTCTTATTGGAAATCTGCCAATCCTGTCTCAAAAAAGTGGGCATGTTGAGGCAGATTTATTTCAATCCTGTAATTATACTTTCAAGTTTTTGTAGTGTGATCGTCCAAGTTTATGTCGGTCACCAACAGCAGAACTTCTCATACACCTGCCTGTGTAATGATGCAAGCTGAACTTATTACCGGCGGTACTCTCATTGGTCCACTCTATTTTCTAAGAACTTGGTTCTTTTTGTTTTGTTTTGTCAGGAACGCAACAATCAGGACGATAACAAAGTGAAAGGTAGGATGTCTTATGGATTACTAGCCAGGATAGTCCAGTTTCTTTGAAGAGAAATACTGCTGATTGCATGTACTTGAGTTTTCTATTATTTTTGTTGTTGTTTTTTTATGCTGTAATGCTGACTTTTAGCTATTTTCTTGTCCAAATGGTGGCATGCTTTGTTTCCTAGTTATTAGTATTTGGCTTATTTACTGATTAACTTTGGGTAAATCCTCAGTATCATGTAGATGCAACAATTATTATTGAAACTACAGTTCACAAAATTGAGTCATTACCATCTTTTACCAGTAAATGTTTAAAAAAAACATTTCCATCAAGACACTAGAACTGGCATTTTAGTATCCATTCCGATCTTGTCCTCATTTTTTGGTTGGGGTATTGGTGTGTTATGCATGATGTTTGCCATTGAATGTGTTGTTCCTTGTATTGTTTAGAAACTCTTGACACTGCCTTGGGGTGTGGATTCTCTGTTAGTGACGATTATCTTCAGTTGTGGCACTGTTATTGCGATTACATGAGAAGACGAGTTGATGACTGGAGTGAAGGTAATCATATATGGGTTATCGACCAAGCATGAGGTAGAGATGGCTGGATATTCATGACCAAGTTCCTTTTCTGCATGTTTATGGGATCGAGAAGGAATTGAAGCCCATAACAGGCAAACAAAAAGAGCAAGGCTGGTATCCAGCTATCTTGAATGAACAAGCTTGGTCAATAAAGGATTTATAATGGTAGAAGAACCCTTTTCCTTGCAGGACACAGCAGGTAGTCCCAATAAGTAATTTTTTCCTATAAAACAAGGTAATCTTTCCAAAAACGAATTGAGTTCTTTGATAGAAAGCTATAACATACAGGCATGTCTTAAGCTATGAGTGATATAATTATAGAAATTCAGTGCTAACCCGTAACAAATTAGTTTTGTTTTTCCTTCTGCAGATGCCCAGCAGGTGAAAGACCTCAGAGAGACTTACAAAACTGCAACAGAATATTTACAAAATTGTAAGTTAATATTCAGGGTCTCTGTTGTTGAAATGATTGACTATTACTGTCGAACTCGATCAGGCAGTCCTCTTGATAATGACGTAACTAATTCAGGCATAAAGATAATTCTTTTAAGTTCACACATGTGAACGAAAGCTTGCAATTTGATGTTTAGTTTTTTTCCACTGTGATGCAAATGCTAAACTTAGCAAATTCAATTTTTTCCAATAAATATCAATCCTTGGTGAGCTTCTTTTCCTCTCTGACAGAACATGCAAATTGGTTTGAGTCATGTGTGAAGAGTAAGCAGTCACGTGAATAGATCCCCTTCTCCCCTTGTCTTGGCCATGGGCAGTTCCAACCAAGGGCTTGGTGGGATGTATTTCGGTCGTGTACAGGCACCCCTCCCATCAAAAAAATCGGAGAGAAATCTCTCTCCCCAGTTTTTTTGAGGAGAGGCGGCAGTTGCACATAGGCTAGGATGTATTGGACTGGTTTCTTTAAGAGCACAGTGAAACCCCTTCTCTACCAATTCAAACGCTAGAATTTCAGATCCGTTCCTTTATTTGCTTGGTAGATTTTGGTAACGATGGGGACCCTACCAATCTTCTGGAGAGATCCTGGGCAAGGGTCGAGGTAGGTGTTTTGATATTTAAAGTTTTAAATGGCAAAAGGGAAAAGTGTAAATGTGAGACCTGATTCAAATTTGATGAATATTGCCTTGAAACTGTTACTATCTACTGTTTTACTTTTGTGAGAGCAAAGCAGTTGGACAAACAAGGCTACAGAAATGATTCCTAATTATTTGAGAACCACTGTGTTGTAACAAAATACAATGTAGTGGGGTAAAGGTTAGGTACACTTGAATAAGGATTAGCAGATATCCAAATTTCTTTTCCCTTCACAGTCGAACTATCCGCAAGTGGACACCCGCGGGGCCAGAAAAGGTGTCCGTTTATGGGAGTTTAAAAGTGCAGTGTTCGTATATGGCTGTGACTATTACCAAGTGTCTGCTTATGGGAGGTGTCTGTCTGTGAGGCAATAGGGAAACAAAATAAGTTGATGGTACATTTCTTGATGGTTAGAGACGTTCCGGTTATTAGTGCAATCCTGAAAAATTTGCAAACGAACTAGAGGGATAATAAAAATCCTTTGACATCTTGTCACCTTCTTATTGAGTTCTTTCGTTGCAACTGGCAGGCATTTCACATAAACAATATATCAGAATGCCAGAGACTTTGGGACAATGTGATACTGTCCAATCACGGACGAGAAGCTGAGTATTGGCTTGAGTATGCCAACATATTAAGGTCAGAATCTTGTAACTGATTCCAAGGTGATCAAGAATTTTTAGCTGTTATTTCTCTGATTTTCTGCTGATGCTGTCAATACCGGAGGCTAGCTGAACTTTGAACTTCTCTTTTCTTCCTCGCTTCCCATTTTGGCAATATTGTTGACACATGCTTCCATTTCAATCCGAGAGTTTCTGCAGTCTCCCAGGGATGGTCCCTCAGGAATCCCGTTTTTTAGAGCTTTTTCGATGTAGTTTCATACTTGTGAAAAAAACGTTTGTCCATCAATATCATTTACACAAGGGACTTAGTGCTTAGCTTTGTTTCAATGATGGAACTCAGGCGCTCAGTATTCTAAACTGTTATAACATCTAAATCCTTGTAACACCTTGATCCCAGGTCGTGTCGTGACATTAAGAAGTGTCGCAAAGTTCTTCAACGAGGTGTGCAGTCAGCAAGTGATAATCCAGAAATGGCGATCCAGGCCCTGCTCAGTTTTGAACGGGAAGAAGGTGAGAAGAGTCTGGGGAGACTGACTGACCTCCCCGGCCTAAATATATATAATTTGGGTCAAGTTAAAAGGAGTTCACCCCCCGGGGGGTACTCCCCTATATCAGGTATATAGGTATGTGCCGCCCCAAAGGGTATGGTTTTTGAGCCGTTTTGGTCTGAAAACGGGTATAGATTTTGAACATTTTGGTCTGAAATTGGGTTGGTTATCGGGGGAACTTTCACGAAAGCTTATAAACTTATTTTTCTTCCCAGCAACCGGGGTAAGTAACTGGTGAGAGAGAAAAAGAAATAGTTACCTATTTTCGTTTTTACGTTGAATTCCGTTCAGTACTGATGTTTATGCTATGCTTAATGACGAACAAGGTCAGGTCTGAAAACCGGTATGGATTTTTGAGGCCAGGTCTGAAAACGGATGTGGGAAATGGCATTTTTTGGTCTGAAATTGGGTCTGGATTTGGAGATGCGGGCGGTACACTCCCACCAAAAATTCCAAGGAGTGCTCCCCTGGAGAGTTCACCTACTCCCTCTGGTTTGTTTTTCCACAATGTAATCTAATCTAATCCTATCCCTCGGGGGAGGTACTTATGTGGGTTATATGGGTATGTGCGGTTCTGATGGATTTTTAGTGATTTTGATCTGAAGAAGGGTGTTTTTCGCTCCGTGTACTAATTTTAGAGCTCTGAAATGGGGTGTCGATATTCGGCTCGGGTCTGAGATTGGGAATGGGAAATAACAGATTTTGGTCTAAAATAATGTACAGGTTTGATGATTCACGCCCTAACCCCACCTCTACCAAAAACTATGGTGTGTACTTCCCACGCGTCCTGTCATTGGTACAGTTACTCGTCCTCACTTTCCTAACGGGGTTCTAGCATTGCCTCATACTTTACTACAAAATCAAGCCGTTAATATTGGGTTTCATGTGACCTAGAAGTGCTTCTGAGCTCGACACGCTTATATTTTTCAGGGGCGTTGGAAGACTGGGATGCAGCATTTTCAAGGTGCCGCGTACAGCTTTTAAGAGTCAATGAACGACGACAAAAGGTAAATTTAAAAGCTGCGCTTGTACACACTGATCAAAATGACTGACTGAACGACGGACGACAGAACGGTTTCAATTGTGATAAGGTTTAACATAGGTGTAAGCCCCTTAGTTGAGCTCTTGGGGCAAAGATGTATTAATGTGAATTTTTTTTAGAATTTAGGAGTACTTCATCACTTTTTAAATTCACAGCATCATCTATAACCTCTCAAATAATTTGCTCATGATTTAATTTACTTTATTTTACAGTACCCATTGAGCTTCTATTTGTTTGTAACGTATTGATGCAACATTTACTCTACTCTAAATCTGTAACTCGATTTTAAAATGACTACGCGACGATTTTCAATTAACAACATCGCATGATAAATTTTGTTTGAGTGACGGGTCATGAAGCAGTATCACCGTATATTACATATTTAGCTAGCGTAGACTATGAAAGTCATTCAGCTGTCGTCAGGTTTGGTTTGTCATTTACTCTTTACTAAATGTATTTAAGGCAATGTTCTGGAATTCCTGTCGATTGTCCTGCTTGGTACTACGGCGCCCTTTTCCTAAACTAATTCCAAGTCATCATAATCCTCTGTGCACTGAACTGGCATTCTCTCTGGGAAAAGAAACCGTAACCCTCGTGTTAAGAAAATGAGATATTTTCTTGGAAGGCTAGAGTCGTCTGGGCTGGGCTACACGAGAATCTTAGCTAATTCCTGATTCTCTTATTGCAGTAGAATTATGCTAATTAGCGGTATTCTTCTTGAAGAAAGCGAAAAATAAACAGTGCAGAAGCGAAAAATAAACAAAATACTTTAAGCTTCACCAGTCCAAACCATTACAGATTATAGCGGCAGATAAAAAAAAATTTCTTAACATATTGCATTTTCAATGTTATACTCTTACCTTCATAACAATAATGCTCAACAGCTCTTCGCATATGTTGGTCAGGATCTCTCATAATGCAATAGTATAAGCACCAAAACAACGATAAACACCATTTCAACCTTCCAAGCAAGATCCGGTACATTCTTCTATAGCTGTAGCGAGTAAATGGCATTATCTTGAACACACTGGTCAGAAATGAAAGTTTCGTCAACCTTTACTTTCTGTTAAGAACGAGTACCAGTGAGTCTAACAACTCGGGTCAGTCATCACTCGTGCATTCTGCGCGGATGTACACTACGCTGACATTTGCGCGCGGTGAATCCCCGAAGTAAACAACATTCACGGAATGCAAAGTATGTAGACTAGTACACATAACTACAAACCTAACAAGATCATTGTATGACTTTTTGTGGTTTCTATTTCCCATCCGGCAACCAATAATCGAACTGTATTTACATAAGAATTTGACCTCAATTGAATAACTTGAGTGATACATTGTTGTTTAATATTCCAATATTCCAAGTGAATTCATATTCTATTCTCGTTTTCTATGCTTTCCTGTATGTCTGATCCAGACTCCGGGCCGTACGTTAAGTACAACATGGATGTTTTGTAATTTACGAATATCGTCATCGTCTAGAATATAATTTTTACCATTCGACTTTCTAGGCTTAGACTCGCCGCACTGAACAGGATTGCCATGTGTATGCAAAAGTATGCAAAACAACTGAAAACATAACGTGGCACCCAATCCACGCATCAGTGCTCGTACTAGGCGATTGTTAAGTGTACCAAGACGGAAGTAAAACAACCACTTCTTTAAAATTAATGTGTTACCACCGTTATTTTCGGAATCTGATGAATATATTTATAAATGCACTCTTTTATTTGTAAAGGTTGCTGAAAAAGAAGTTGCGCGTGCAAAAGCAGAAGAAGAAGCCCAGGAGAGACGAAAACAGGCCAATGCTGAGAGAAAAGCCGCCAAGAAAGTGGAGCAGAAAAAAGCCAAGATTGAAATGAAGAAGAGAAAGGTAGTTTACTAAAGCGTACTAAGGTTGGACACGTTTGGAAAGTCGACTTAATCGCCCACAAGCCTCGCAGTTTAGAAAAGTA
>Ga0126337_10000236_pt1 | contig 24563 bp, 18 predicted proteins | sample DipCmetagenome_FD_92527 | JGI IMG/M metagenome (GOLD analysis project Ga0126337, IMG submission 92527) | Coral microbial communities from La Bocana,Puerto Morelos, Mexico - Diploria C A metagenome | ecosystem: Host-associated > Invertebrates > Cnidaria > Coral | place: La Bocana,Puerto Morelos...
CGGGAAGTCATTTTGTTTTTCTTCGGCTGCTCAGAGGTGAATAGTACTTGGCTAATCACCTCCGAGCTAGCCAATCAGCACGCGCGAAAAGCACTATTCACTTGTGTGGTATATACTAATACTTATTATACTAATACTTGTTCTTTTTTAAAAGTAAGAATGGAGTATTGATTATGGAGCAGCCTTGAATTGTTATCTTAATTTATTGAAGCAATGTGCCTTGATGCTAGTGTCTTGTGAATACGCAAAGAACCCTTGTCAATCACTTGAGAATTTCTTAAGTCAATAGTGTGACTTGAAGACCAAGAGTGTTTAGCAATAATGTTGGAACCTCTTGCGTAAGACTTAGCATTCCTCAAATGTTCTTTTCCCTAGCTTTAAATCACCTGGCAGTTTTGCCTACATAACCCCATGGGCAGTCAGCACAAGGTATTTTGTAGACCACATTTGGTTGAGGTTCAATGGAAATGTGGTCTACAAAATACATACTACAAAATTAAAATACAACAAAACCCTTCTTAACTTTTCCAGTCTGACTGGGATAAATGATATCAGTTCTGTGTTCAAGTCTAGTGGTGCATCAGGCTAGCAGCTATCTCCAGTTTTAGGGACAAATTTATGAGACTAGGAGTATTTCTCCCACCCCAAGAATGGAATTATAGTGCATAACAGGGTTATTTTCCAGCACGAACCACGTCATTTAGAGTTTAGTGAACTGGTCACTAGTCCACCGCAGCTACCACTATGATGAAAGACACCAGTGTGTGAAAATGTTCTGTTGAAGAATTCAGAGGTATTGTCATTCCATCATCAATACAGTCAGATAAACTTTACTACTCATCTTCCCAGCTGCTAACCTAATTTTCTCTTTGTTTATTATTGAATAATCAACCATACTAGCAACCATATGATAATGTATTTTGTGAACAAAACTAAGTATGCAGTGGGTGAGTGATCTAAAATGAAAACAATTCTCACCTAAAAAATGCTTCCCATCAGAGTTTTGGGAGTTTGGTGTCTGGCTAACACTTTGTGTATTATGGGATGCTGTAGAGTGTGGAGGAGTACTGGGAGAGACAGACTGAGAGGTCTGACTACTTAAAGAGGAACGATGCTCCTGCTCCTGAAAAGAAAGTGGCTCCATAAGAGACCTACTTATTCAAATGGCACAACAATATTGTGTGTAGAAATACAATGATGTGCTTGGAAAGTTCAAAATGGGTCTGGTTTACTGTTATGCTTTCTGGCTTTATCAAGTACAGAATGTTGTATCGTGTAGGACAAAATGCGAGTATAGTAAATACACAGCTTTTTCATGTGAGTTACCTTGGTTGAGGGCATCTCTTGATCGTTAATACTAGGCCTTCTCATCAGTTTACTGTCTTTTGTGGATCGTTGTGAAAGCAACGACACTAAAGCAGATTCATTTGAACCCTGAGAACTAGCTGTTGCCGCTTGTGGTGTGCTGCTGTGTTGCCGTACAGGACTCTGTGGAACATGATCTGTTCTTCTAGGTGATGCCAGTGGTGGAACCATTTCTCCTTGGGAGCCAGAAGGTAAAATACCTCCCAGGTCTACATCCATTAGTTCCCCTTTAGAAAGCTACAGGGGAAAGAAACCATGATCAACATTGTCATCGTCTCCCAATATTGCAATTTATTTGCTGCCTTCTCTCCCAAATGGTCAAAACTGCACTTAAAGAAATAAATATATAAAAATAGGATAGTTACATGTACATGTTATTCATACTAAAAAGGTAACAATCTAAAAATGCATGGCAGCCGATATATTTATTATCTTTTCCATCATATGCTTCCAGAGATTGTTGGATTGGCAACTCTTCTTGTCAGCTTATGATTAAAAGTATCAACTGTAGAAATCTATTAAAGACACAACCTTGCAATGGGCCACTGTTACAAATAAGATATGATTGTCACATCTACAGCTCCAACTGTCAGGTCATGAATAGAGTCATCATTTGCCCAAATTATATGAATGTTATATGAATTATTAAATGTTTCTTTCTGTACAGTACTTTTTAAATGTTTCTTTCTGTACAGTACTTTTTTTTAGGAAATACATGAAAAATTCTCAATGTACTTTCATTAACATAGCCTCTTTAACTTTGAGTGGACCTAAAATCCAATCCAGAGCAAGTACCTGTGGCAAACCTCCTTACAACCTCTTCACAAAAAACTTAAAATTTATATATTTCAGTCAAGGGTGAGATATATAAATGATATGAATTCTATTTCACCTGAGCTCCACCTGAAAATGTTCCACTTTGTCCCAGTCCACCAGGTGGTGCTCCCCCAAGCCCGGGTGAAAAAGCAGCTCCATCTACAGGAGACTGGTTGGAAGCAGTGGCCAGTCCATCTGGTGCCTGGCTCAAAGGTGAGGATTGAGAAGAGTGGCCATGTCGCTGCTGAAGCTGTTGTTGATAATTCTGAAATCTACAGGAAGTAATGTTTTGAAAAATGATTTAACCTTTTCCATTGGAGTCCTTACGAGTTATCAACTTCAAGTGATAAGGAGGAAATTGTTGAGTACATCAACAATCTATAGTACATGTAGATACAGGTACATGTAAGTGAGCCGGATGAAAAAACCTAAATTAAATGTGCATATGTATTGTATGTTGAAATAAAAAGGCCAATAACTTTTTTGAATAACAACATCAACACTTCAAAAATACATAAATAAAACATGTACTCCCAGAACCTGAGAAAAGGCGAGATTTACAACCATGTTCACTTCTACACTCAGTGCCAGAGCGGAAGTTAGGCTGCGAATTATGAAGAGTTAGAGATCTCTACAAACAAACTTAGATTAAATGACAAATGAAAACTTACTATACATGTAGGTCTGAAGTTCATGTTTATTTGTATCCTATTTTATGTTTATTAACAACAAATAATTTTCATACTTTTTTGTTGGTTTAGGAACCCTCAACTGCTTCCCTTTATGAGGGGAAGACATTGGCTGACTTCCTTGTGGTTTAGGAGTACCTGAAAAGAATGATAACATTGATACATTAAAGTTGGTCAAACAGAAGGGACAAATTTGCAGAACACCATACCTGGCTGTATCCCTGGTTGGCCACCTGGTGTGGTAGGAGTGATTGGTGTGGTGGGTGTGGTGGGTGTAATAGGTACAGATCCATCCCCCTCTTGCTGAGGTACAGGTGGTGGCCTCATCTTTTTTCTTCTAAGAAGAAAATAGATAAAACTGCATTTAATACCCTTTAAAGACAAGTCTTACTCAAGTGGTTTTTTATCTTTTTTATTATATCTTTCAGTTAGTATGTGAGTGGTGATTGATCAATTTAGTGGACCACAATTTACTGTATGGCCTGCTAAAATTTAGAGCTGTTTTTTGTTGCCAAAATGTTTTGTAATTTACTGCCAACATTCTTACATGTACATGTAACTGTTTTAGCAAATAAAAATTTAACTCTTTAACTCTTTTTTTTTACTTCTGAAATTGTGTACTAAAACCTACTAACAAATTAAGAGTCAATTAACAGCAATTTCAAATTTACTCATTTTTGTTTTCGAGGTGCGGCAGAAATTTAAAGCTGTTCCACATGAATAGAAATCATTCCCAAACCAGGGAGACCAGTAGAGATAAAACAAATATATTAGTTATCTCATCTTCTCGGTTCGTACTGTAAGTTATGGATCCTTGTTTTTCCCTTTTTATTTATGATATGCATGCTAAATGCGCTTGGGCAATAAATTAATGGGGAAAAAACTTGGTCTGTAACTTACAATACGACCCTCAAAATCGGGTTAGTACGAGGTATATCTCAAACACAACTCTTATTCTGTTTCAAGCTAGAAAAGCTATTTATTCCTGGAAACAAAATATTAAGTATCCACTTACAGTTTTATTTCATCCCATAAAGCTGGAAGTTGATGATCTAGTTTTCCACTACGGACATCTTCTATTCTGTCCTTAAGCTTCCTGCAAGTACACGTAAAGGGACAGTTTTATGGTTAAACAAACAATCTGGCTCAATCAATTTAATATGTAAGTCACAGGAAAAATTATAATTTAACAAGGAAATGTTGAAAGGCATTTGACCAGGGAGCTGGGTGAGTGGGGGGTGGGGGGGGGGGCAGGCTCATCAAAATTTGAGTAAGTCACTGACGTTTTTTTTAAGGTGACAAGAGACATTTAGGCAAATGGTTTCTAAAACTTTCCATTTGTTTTGAGATATTACAATATCACTAAAAAACAGGAGAATAAAAGTACTGATAATCATTATACAATAAGGTGGGAATCAATACTCAAAAGTAGTACAAGTTGCTGGCATTTTCTTAAAACTTCTTAATTTCTTACTTCAAAAACACTTAAGCAGTCTGTTCCTCAGCTGGTAAATTATTATATTAAGATTGTAGTCGTACTAAATCATTCATCATTATGTTATAAATACAATAATAATGTTGTATTCCTTACTTGTAGGTCAGCTGATCATTCCTGATGGACTTCTTTAATTCCTCAATCCGTTCAAATGTTAATTTTCTGACAATTTGATCTCCAGGTGTTTCTATGATAAATGAAAATAAAACTTAAATATGAAAATAAGTTCTAAAACTGAAAACAATCAGCTATACCAACTCTCCACCATTTACACTTCCCCAAGCTCATAACTACTATACTTCGATTATCAAAAAATACATATTTTACATGTAGTTATTCGCTCTTCACACAGATTATTTAAAATCATGTCATGTTTAATAATATTACCTGTTCCCCCTCCTTCAGTTGTTCTTTTTCTCCTAAAATCAAACAGATTTACAGTTTTAAGAGGATAATAGGAATAAATAAGTCAGAACATTCATCTGTTCAAGGCCATTAACAGTCTGCAATACATTAGCTCTTTGCCAGCTTGTTGCTACTTGAGGAACATTGGCAACTTAACAGGGTTGACTACTACTATATAATTATTCTTTTTGCCAGAGAGTTGATTAATGGTTCTTTACATGAATTCCCAAATTTGAGTCCAGAAACAACCCTTTTTTCAACATTTCCTTTGTTTTACGTTTGACAAGCGGATGCTGTTAGGAAAAACAATGTTTTTGCAAATGTTACCGGTATATCTCTAGAATGAAGCAAAACCTAGAGAAACATAAAGACAGGACATTGTTTGATACACCTAAACAAACCAGAATGTGAAATTTGGAGCTGTTTTGGCAATGTTCAATTTTAGCCAAAAATTTCTATCTTCCTTTTTCCACCAAACCCTTCAATATTATAATTATGTATGTAGCCACAGTCTGTTGTACAAGTTTAAGTTTATACTACAACAACTGGTTACTTATCTTGGCACATTTAAACCACAGCATAAAGAGGAATTAAAATAAGATCAGTCTAAATTAATGACATGACTTAAATAAACACATTAATGTTCAGACAATACTGAAAACCAGTTTTAATTCTCTTATGTCCTTACTTTGGTGTGTTAACTTTTTCAAGCATTTCAGAGTAGTGTGAAGCACAGTTCTATGGACAAAAAAAAACAATCCATTAAGTCAATTCTGTAACATTCTGCAACTTAAAGCTTAAAAACAAAACAGCTTACTTGATTCAACAAGAATTAGTAAAAATTATGTCCGCTGTTATAAGCCTTGCATACTCAGTCTGCAACCTTGCTTATTAGTTTGCAAGGAACAGTCTTTTGAAGTCTTCTCTGTGTACTGGGAAGTCTTCAAACAAAATCTATGATAGCAACAGTTGCATTTGGTATCCCATTAATGTAACACGCCACCAGTCCATCCTGTCAAGCTGCAGCTCATTAAGTTTCTTTTCAAGAAAAGAATATTTCTGAGTTTCCTTCTAAGAGTTGACCCTATTTTAAAGACCCTCAGGTTACTCGAGTCCAGATGCAAGCCAGAGGAGAGCTGTGAGAGCTAGGGCCATTAAACTAGGATCATGTCATTGTGACAAACATCCTGTACAACTTAGAAGTTAAAAACAAAATACCATGCATGGTTGAACAAGAATTAATGAAATCACATATGCCTTGATGCTAGAAATCCCTAGGATATAAAAACTTTGAAACTTCCTACATCTACACTGAGAACTGAGAAGAGAGTTAAAATCTTGACACAAGGTAGAGACTGTCCCTTGATAAAACTAAGTGTATATGGAAATTAAATGAAACACTCACAGGTAAGTGAAAAATCAACATACAGAGTTAAAATCATTGTTAAAAATGTCAAAATCCTTTCACTATCCAGCTCATGCAATACAATCAATATCCAACATTTGGCTCAAAAACATGCCAAGATAATAAGTGGATAGTATATGTATCTGTTCTGAGAAGTGAACCTTTATCCTAGAGTGAAGCTTTGAGGAACCGATTATGTCCAATGGCAAATATCAAGGCATGTTTTTGAAGTAAAATGGAGGCTGGATGTTGTGTTTTTCATCCTACAAACATTTTTGCAACAGGCAGGATCTTTGAAAATTGGGGAATATCATTCACATATTCCCAAGGTTTTAGCTGAGACACATTCAATCTCATGCGGGTAAAAACATATGTTGGGTTAGAAATTATGTTATCTTGGATACTTTAGAATTTGTATTGGAATGAGACAAGAGCGCAAAACTCGTAGTATGAAAGATGTCTCGTACTCATCCCTTCTCATCCATACCACCATTGGCTTTGCATTACATGAATAAACATTACTTTTGTTGGACTCTAAGAGAAAACAGACAGCTGCAAACAGTCTAAGAAGGAAGAGATAGTGTTTCTAGATGGCACATCTTTATTCACAAGCTGAGACTAAAAGTGGAGCAGTTTTTAACATCCATAACAACAAGCCAAGAACCCTCGAATTCCTTGTTTTGTTCAAAGTTAAATGGCATCATTTGTACCTCGGATTACTTAATAGCATTTATGAATTAACTTTTATTACCTTCTGTGAAAAGAAGTCAGGTGGCCTAGGTTTTGCACAACATCCTGTTTCAAGCACTGGTTTAATCGTACGACTCACAGACACCCTGGAATAATAATACAACCACGTTTCAATTCACTTCACCTCTATAGTCATGAATATTGAAGCTTTCAACTTCAAAACATATTGTGTCTCAGCTGAGCTTACGTTTGGCCAACAAAAACCGCCGATCGTCGTAAAAAGTACATCGCCAAATTAACTGGGATCATAAGCTTGCATAAAACGCCATGTTAACTCACCAGTTCTGATCGCCACTTCGGACCACAGACGAAGCTAAAGTTAGCTTTTCTCTTATCGTCCATTCATCAGGGTTTTGCCCTGGAGGTAGCTTTTGCTCTGTAAAAGAAGAAAACAAGCAGGAAATTAATTTCAATTGTAGAAAAGACTCAAAGTAAGAAAAAATCATTAAATTTACTGTCAAAATTTTACTTTGACTGAGCATGGAGGCCGCCATCTTTGTTTCCTTATAGTTCGGTACCAGTCTCCGTACCGGTAGTTTACAGGTCCGCGCGCGTGCAAAAAAATTAACACGTTTATGACGTCAAAAGTTTTTCAGTTAGCGGGAGACAGTTTGGCGGCGATTGGTCACGAAATTGAAACGGACTTGGAAAATTCAAGAGTTCAATTCATTAGCTGGAGTGGTAATCAGAGTTCAGCTCCTTAAGAATGCTCAGCTAGTCAGCCTTCTGTCAGTAGAGATCTTTAGTTTAGTTGATTTTACAAAATTTTGAGTCTTCATATATAGCTGATGTCTGTTACCTAGCAGCTAGATAGCCACTGCAAGACAGCCTGGCTCCTCCATAACCGTATATGGTATCGTAAGTAGACTATACTTAAGACGGACTGGACACCTTGGAGAAATTTGCTCATGGTAAGTTAAAAACATCGAACTAGATACATGCGGCCTCCTCTGCCTCTAATTTTCATTTACTACAGAAGAAGAAAAAAGTCAAGGTACCTACCTTTCATGGAGTTTTGGATCATGTAAATGAACTTGTAACGAACGTGACAAAAATAATTGTCCTATGCCCGTGTCAACTGAATTTGCTTCTTTTACGGTTCAATTATCGAACTCAAAACTATCACTATCCCTTTCTCAGTCTTAACAGCAAACACGTTTATTGACTTTATTATCAGTTTGCACGACCCCATAAGGTACTGGGCCGTAATTTTAATCATGTCTGTCTGTCTGTCTGCGTCTCTGTCTGTTCTATTACCTTGCTAAAATTGGGTAACTCGCTTTGACGCTTTACTTTTCTAAACGTTTTGGATCATGCAAATTCACTTGTCACGAAAGTGTGATTTTAGCTTTGATTTTCCGCCACGTCTCTTTCGGTCTGCCACGACTTCTTCTTCCCTCCCTTTTGATGTCTACATCTGAATCCCCCCTCCTGGGTCACTGTTCCTCCTAGATAAAAAAATTTCGACGCCGTTTCCAGTTCTTTTCCATCGACCGGGACCTTTCTGCCCGCGGTGTTGTTCCAGCACACCATCTTGGTCTTTGCTGTGCTTATCTTGAGGCCCGTCATTTTTGCATAACATGCCAGGTTGCTGACTTTAGTCTGGATATGACCTCTACTGCTAGAGATCAGGGCTAGGTCGTCGGCAAAGTCAAGGTCTTCTAGGAAGTTATTGAACTTCCATCTGACGCCTGTGTTCCCATGTTTGGTGGTCTGTCTCATAACAAGCAGGAAAAGAAACCCAGACATACTGACAACCCTGTTTAACACCGGTTTGATCTCGAACCAACCGTACACACCTCACCCATCAATTACAGTGCATTCATTCCTACTGTACATCACTTTCACCATCTTCACAATCTTCTCCGCAGGAATGCTATAGCTCCTCATAATCCTCCAAAGAAGTGTGACAAAGAATTTAATTTGTTGTCCCATGCTCGTGTCAACTGAATTTGCTTCTTTTACATTTGACTTATCGAGGTCATGACTATCATTATCCCTTTCTCTCCCAGCAAACATATTCTTTTACTTTGCCGGTTTAAATTAGCTAAACTACTCTGACACTGTTGTTTCATATTTCTAGAAGGTTTGGATCATGTGAGTTCACTTGTCACGAACGTGTGACAAAGAATTTCTTTTTTTTGTCCCATGCTCGTGTCAACTGAATTTGCTTTTTTCACAGTTCAAAACCATCGTTATCTCTTTCTCTATCTCAACAGCAAACACGTTTATGACTTTGTTCAAATTGGGTTATTAAAAAAACGTTCTGACTCTGTTGTTTACTTTTCTTGGAGTTTTGAATCACACCTATTAGAATATTGATGGATTTATGACTCATTCATATTCAATCAATAACCAGCCTTGTTGTATGACAGGAATTTTTCCCAACAGCGCGTTCTCTCATTGCCTTCTTCCAGGTCACATGACGGCAAACAATAAACCGTTTCTTGTCCGCCATTGTTGACCGATTTTCGGCAAAAACATTAATTGAACCATCAGTCATTAAGGGATGATTATACCCGATAAAAGACTTGCTGCTGACTTGACAAGTGTCAATTATTCTTTAAATTGATACAAAAATATGGAAACAACCATAACGTCACGCGAATTTCAAACTCGTCTTTAATGAAAACGACAATACTTAAGTACACAAGTTAGTCCCATCTTAATAAATAACAGTTTTAGGATTTTTAAAATGAGAATAAATATACGCATACATCAGTGGGGTAGACATTCACTCTCTTTCCACTCACTCGAGACCTAGCTTCTCCTTTGTACAATTTTAACTTCTTGTTATCAAACATGTGTATTAAGTCCAAAAAGCTTGCCAGATGAACAGATTTTGAGGGCAACTGGTGCTTTGCCGGGGGTTCTCTTGAATATCATAACAGCAGTTAGCAGTGTGCATGCTTGAAGAATGAGCCAATGTGGTATGAATTCCATGCAATATTTCTTCTTCAATGTACGACGCCGTGAAACCGCGTATCCTGTAGGTTACGGGCCACACGAGCCAAGTCACAGGTCACATGTCAGGAGCTGGAGTTCGTGCACTTCTCACTCGCTTGCGGACATCTTTGGCAATGCTCTTGGTTAGCTTAGAGTCCATTCCCACCTCTGATAAAATTAAGAAAAAACAACAATGATAAAGATCATTAGACACTTAATGGGTACGTGAAAATGGGACTGAAGTCACCCGGAGGCGATTGGTCACGGAATTGAAACGGACTTGGAAAATACAAGAGTTCAATTCATTAGCTGGAGTGGTAATCAGAGTTCAGCTCCTTAAGAATCCTCAGCTAGTCAGCCTTCTGTCAGTAGAGATCTTTAGTTTAGTTGATTTTACAAAATTTTGAGTCTTCATATATAGCTGATGTCTGTTACCTAGCAGCTAGATAGCCAAGACAGCCTAGTCTCCTCTGTAACCGTATATGGTATCGTAAGTAGACTATACTGGACACCTTGCTCATGGTAAGTTAAAAACATCGAATACATGCAGCCTCCTCTGCCTCTAATTTTCATTTACTACAGAAGACTTTTCATTTCGTTTCACTACACTTCTCTATAGGTAGGTTACTAGAATGAGCTGCGGTCATATTTCTGCATAAACGCCTCGACTGACAACAAGGTTCTCCCGCGGAGAAGTATACAACACTCTCACCTGATGCACAATTCTTGATTGTCTGAAGCATTTCTTCTTCTGTAGCTGCACTATTCTCAGCTAAGGTGGCAATGAACCTCTTTTCTTCCTCCTGAAAATAAGAGATATAAAAAAGTCTATTCATTTTTCATAATGTTAATGTAAAAACAAGGGAAGAAGAGAGACCATGGGAGCGAAGTTTCTGGAATTAAAACCATGTACACCGCTGTCATGTTGGAAAAAGTCGTTAAATAGTCAAGAGAAAAATGCCAAACATGCGTTTACTAAGTTAAAAAGTTACCAGTGGTAGTAGTGGTGAGAATGAAAGCAATACAGAGACTAATCCACAAGTACAACAATTATTAGACACTCGTATTTTGATGCAATTAACGCACAGTCAATGAAAGAGGTTTACAAAGAAAGCTTTGGTGAGACATCAGGAAAAAGAAAACTGTAACAACTGATTCAACCTGCAAGTCGACCATAAGCATTTCGTCCATTTCTTTATTGAGTTGTTCCAGCTGGTGGGCTAGGTCAAGCTGCATTTCACGCTCCAAATCCTAAACGTTAGAAAAACATACAGTGAGAGTAGGAAAAACTTTGACCACACACATGTATAAGACGTTATGTTACACAGCAGAAACATGTACCTCTAACTCTCGTCTATGGCGCTGCTCCGCTAAAAGGATATATATTTTAGACCCTGCGGATCTGCAAAAGAAACAAATCTGTCAACAAAGACGATGAATTCCTTTCCGGTTCACATGAAGAATCAGAACTGTACAGCTTTCCAAATAAAACGACTCAGCTGTAGAAGAGTTGGAAAGTACAACTTACTGCGCGGCTTTACTCTTTTGTTCCTCTTGTTCTTGAAGCAGCTTAACTTCCAGGGCTCTGAAGAACACATAAAAATCAATGTCTGCCTTATTACAGTTTATAAATGACGTGTGTGATACTTCCGGCATGTTTGTACTCAATTCCACATTTGGGTAAAGAGAAGCACTGCTGAAATACAAATTTCTTCCATCAGACACACTGAACCAGGTCAATGATTAGGCCCAATACTTTGAACGTTAGGCCACCAACCGTTAAATACTGTGCTAAAATATTAAAAAAGTTACCTCGCTTTCTTCTGCTGCTTTGCAGCAATTTTTTCTCTTATTTTTTCCATCTGCTTTTCCTTCTCCCTGTAAGCAGCAAAGTGAAAATCATTTTGTGCGACAATGAATTCCAGGAAATTAACTCTACTCTATGTAAAGAAAGTAATTAAGGAACAAACATTCCTTGTAGAGCCATAACGTATTATCTCCAACTCTTGCTACACTCATCACCCACGTTTGACGAACCGAACCTGTAAAAATCTGAAAAGAGTACATGCCCGGCTCAAAAGATTAAATGCGTCTTACATGTCAATCTGCGCATTCAACTTGTCCACTTGTTTTTGATGTTGTTTCATGATTTTATCTGTTTGCGCATCAGCCAGCGTGCCTTCTCTCGTCATGTCCTCTACGAGTTTTTTCTACCAAATTGAACGAAGTAATGTTAGAAGGTATTGCCGATCCATTACGAAACTAAATCACAAGAAAAACCTTTAAGCCATCTCCTGATCATTCAATCGTTCAAAACTTCCGAGAGAGACTAACAGAGAGCTTAAGTTTACGTTTAAGTTCTAACGTGTTCACGCCTCCCTCCAACCAATAAGTTTATACTCACAAAAAAAAATCAGATTCACTTAAATACGAGATCTATTTATCTTAAGTTATTACCTCCAGGGAACGAATAGCTTCATCTTGTCTCTTGATGATCTCTTCTCGCCTTGCCACTGCCACCTAAAGAGAATAAAACGACAATATTACAAAACGTCACTTGGTTCAAGGGACGGCTAAGTATTAGCATAAAAAAACAGCACAAATTACAGCGAGAGCAAAAACAGCAGCAACTAAAGTGAAATAACGGGAAGAGGCCATGAATGACAACTACAAAGTCAGAATAAGACTAGAAGCAACCAAAAATGTCAGATAGTACTAGACCGCGAGACCAATTGAACATTAAAATGACAGCGGGACAAGTTATAAATTAGGGAATGCATGAAAAAAATAAGAAGCAATTCAACAGACCTGTTGCACAAGCTACAAGTTATAACTAAACAACGCCTGACGTGAATTTGAATTACTTAGCCGCAGTAGTGTACATGTATGAAATGTCTGATATATTTGTGTTTTTAGAAAAGAAAGAGAAAATGACAGTGAGAATCACAAGCCAAGCTCACCTGCAACTTGCCCAAGATTTTTCCAAGTCTCTCATCTTGTTCCTTTAAAGCTTCGTCTGTCTCGGCCGCCAAACGTCTAAGATGTAATAACGGATGAATTATTTCAACAAATATTACCAACATTAAGAAGCACAGCGAAATACACAATGGAAACCCCTTGAATGAACCTGCATCACCTAATGTGCCATGAGTTTGATGAGATGATGTAAGATCATTTAAGCTTAGTGCGGGAAAATCAAACGTGTCAACTGAAATTCAAAATGCAAAAAGGAAAGAGAGAGGGAGTAGGAAAGGCGTAGAGGGAACAAGGTAGGAATGGATGGTAGGAAGGAACGTAGGATGGAGACAGCAGAAAAGGAAGAAGCAATGGTGGAAAGGGGTGAGACAGGGAGGGAAGGAGGAGGGGACAAAGGGTAGAAGGAAGGGTGGGTGGGCATAAGGGAGGAAGAAAGCATGGGAGGTAGAGAAAAAGGAACGAAGAAGGGGTGGAAGGAGGGAGAGAAAGAGGAAAGAAGAAGGGGTGGAAGGAGGGAGAGAGAAAGGAAAGAAGAAAGAGAGAGATAAGAAATGGGAAGGGAAGGAGCAGCAGTGTGAGAGAAGGAGAATAAAGGAAGGAAGGAAGGGAGGCGAAAAGGAAAATGAAAGAAACGAAGGAAGCTAGGGAACGGGTTAAAGCGTTGTTTGGCTGCACATGGCACATGGATAATAATATTGTCATATTTTCATGGGCAATCTGTCACTGGTTCTCAATTAAGAGCCAATCCTTATAGGTTAGTGAATTTTATTTGCCAAGATCAAGAATTTATTTCAGAGGTAAATACCAGGAACACTACCATACTGGAAAAAATTCATGCGTGAAGTAATCGCAATGGTAAAACAACTTGGCATTCCAACATGGTTTATGTTTCATTTAAGATGGCCTGAACTGTTTCAGATATTAGCAAGAATACAAGGCAATGAGCTAACTGATAAACAAGTTGATGCACTGTCTTGCAATGAGAGGCGTCCGATGCTCAATCTTAATCCTGTTGTAGTCGCTAAACACACCAGAGAAGAGTTGAAACATTCTTCACTTAAGTGTTGCTCACTAATGCTAAACCGACTGGTAAAATAGTGTACTATACTCTGACAGCTAAGTTTTGACTGCTGCTCGTGCTGCGGGTGCAGTCGTCCTATGTAAGAGAAAAACGCTCGATATGAAGCCCGAGTGAATACTCCTTGAGCATCTAGTTACCATTATTTTATTAACATTTTTTAACATGTTGCTGTCACAAAAGCTTGTTTAAAACCAGATATAATGAAGTTTGTAAAGCTAAAAACTATAACAAAGGAACGATATAAGTCCTTTTACAAATCCACAAATATAGATTTAACACAATAGCATACATAGCATAGCCAACATTTGTTTTCTCTACATAGATCACTGCTATATAACGACGATTTCGCAGTTAAGTTGTCAAGTACAAAAAAAGCTAATCGCTCACACAGGACTCTTGTGATGGCATGCACATTTAAAGTATACATCGATAATATGAAACCTTTGAACAACTCGTAAAAACTTCAGACATGTTAATCGCTTGAACGGCTCAAAGTTTACAAACAATTCTTTCCAAATGAGGCAAGTAGGAGTCCACCTGTTCACATTTAACTTGGACGTTTGTGTAAAAGAGCTGTACTTTCCCCCTCAAAGTCGCGAGCGGACGGCCAGTGTGAAGTGCGAGGATACCGGTAGTGTGGAAGTCCTGCAGGTCTTCAAAATATTGCCTTGAGAAGCCCAGAATATCAAATATAGCTATGTTTCGTTGAGGACTAACAAAACATTCTTTCTTTTTTTGATACGCTTGAAAAAGAACTTCGATGTTGCTGTCCGCCATATCTTGATAGGCAGTCGCTGAGCGCAGGTTATACCTTGTGGTGCGGTTGTTGACGACCAAATGAATTTTGGGTCGCCTGAGTTCGTAAAACTCAGCTTTAGAATGAAACATTCTTTTCCTGTACTCTTGGAAGTCGGGTGGTGTTTCCTCTCCAGCGATTCCGTACACCAAGTCTAACATGGCTTTAATGGCCTCTCGGGAAAAGTCATCGGCGTTGATTGGTATAATTAACTTCTCCGCTGCGGCAAGGGCGATTTCGGTGTATGGCGAAAACGAAGGGTTTGTGTCAATGAAAACGACCCACTCGCTGTCTTCATCTGTTGTAACCCCTCTCAGGACATCACTGCCTTCGATAAAAAAGCGAACACAAGACGTAATAAAGAACCAAGGATTGTAGTCTGGCGTCGGGTCTTCTTGCCTTTTGTGCTCAAGAGAACGAGAGACCAATTCAAGTTGCATATCGCCACAGAGGAGTTCAATATTACGGGGTATTAAGTCATTGTAGTCGCTCACATGCGTCAGGAAATCTCTTGGTTCTAATCTTGCAAGGGGTTTGGTGACTTTCTGGAGGTAATAGCTAATCGTTTTCCTCTCTGCAAACAAGGTGGTCACATTTTGCTGAGTTCCTGGCGGGCCCAACAACGCCATCGACACGTTCGCTTGAGGACAAAGATCTATTACCAAAACTTTCCGATCTGGGTTTCGCATGGCGTAATGAGTGGCCAAGTGAAAAGTTAGCGTAGTTTTGCCAACTCCGCCTTTGTTATTCCAGATCACGTACGAGTCTTTCAGTGGCATCTTTATCGGTGCGAAAGACGATGAATTGATAAAAATGTTGCGACCGTGTTTGAAAAGTGAGGCACACCCTGAAGTTACTTAGCTTAGAGTACTTTCTAAAAACAAAAGACTCCGTAATTCTGTGACGTCATCTGCTCATTTGAACCAATCTCTAAATGTTCCTGTTTTTCTAAGAAATGATAAACAGACGTGGAATTAAATTTGTGGTTTCTCGGAAAACTGAAACTAGTAACAATTGCAATATTTAATTTAGAGATTCAATTGCCATAAACGTCCTAACAAGTAAAACACCGAGGTAAGCGTTCAGTCATATTCTTTCAGTTATCGTTTTTATTACAGTAAATCCACCGCACGCTACTGCTTTATTACATATGCACATAATTAACTGAAGTCTAGGAAAACTGACAAGTGACCGTAAATCTTGTTTCGATTCAGTCTAATAATAATAATAATAATAATAATAATAATAATAATAATAATAATAATAATAATAATAAGGTTCTTATTGCGCGTTTAGAATTATTAATGCTCATACAATTGTATATGATTAAAAGAAATAAAAACCTAATTAAAAACACTAAGCTCAGCAAACGATAAAGTAAGAAATGAAGTAAAGCCAATCTCTCAATTAATAACACTAACTCACCTTCTCAAGTCTTCTAAAGCAGCTTGATGTTCAGCCTCGATTTTCTTCACTTCGGCTTGATATTCGATGCTCTGTTTTGAAAGAGCAAAAGAACAAAATGTTACCATTGCCTTATCAGTATCTAAAGAAACACCTTCAGAAAAACAGGACAGATATTTCAAAGTACTATAGAGCAATATCGACACCTGAACCCTTGTAAGAGTTTTCATGGCCTCAGGGTCATTCTGGGATTGCTCTTCTCTCTCCTTTTCCATTTGTTGCCTCAGTTCAGCGAGTCTGGCTCGGCGGGTCGCAAGACGCTGTTCCAACCTATTTCGATACAAACTCGAAACGTTAATGGGAAGAATCGTTACAGGGGAATTCAGATAACAGCTAGGAAGAACCCCAATTCAAATGTGCGTTCAGCTGGTTGGAATAGTCAATGAACGTTTCGTTGGCAATACTGTGAAAGTAACAGTGACTGCTGGATGTTACCTCTGTTAAAACAAGAACACACCCAATAACAGACTTGTTTCTGTACAATAGTGGATTAACAAACCTTTTCTGTTGTCTCAGTCTGGTCATCTGCAAATGGTCGTTTAGTGCTATCATGTTCTGTTCGTGTTCTAGCATCACCTGTTTACGTAAGCTGGAGAAACAAAACGAAATGAAACGAAACGAAACGAAAATTAAAGTTACGGAGACTATAAACCGGTTTTTCCCACCGCTCTCACAGAACAAATACTCGAAAGAATTCAAACAAGACAATGAACAATGGTAAAATATATACTAGTTAATCAAAGCGCGAGTGTATTGCAAGAAAATAACAAGTGACAAGTGGGATATTCCACGATATACCACGAGAAAGTGTTGAATAACTATTTTATACCATGCCGTAGAAATACAGTGGCACAAACAATCCATGCGCATGCGCAGCGCTCGATGGGAAGATGGGTATAATACCGTCAAGTATACAACGGTTTTCCTTTTTGAAAAAATAAAAAAATAAAAGATACAACGGCTTTCCTGTATTGCGATTGCCTGTATTTTCTATGGAATTGTATAAACATTGATATGTAAACTTTTCTGTTTAATTACGGCATAACATACTCTTCAGCAAGACCCGCTTGAGTATTCAACACTTGTTTGATGGCTTTCTCTTGCTCTGCGACCAGATGACTCTGTTCGGATTGTTGCCTTTCCATCTCTCTCTCCCACCTCTTCTTCCTTTCTTCCAGTTTTTCTTGAATCAATGCTCGCTGCCTCTCGCGCTCTCGGGCCTTTCTCTCTTAAAAAAAAATACAATGGAAATTATCTTCTAGGTGGTAGTTGTCTACGTTCTCACGTACCGAACACATTCGTCTTCGCTTGAGACATTTATCAACGTGAAACAACTAAGCATACAGACCAAAAACCAAATCATGTAATTTATTGAATGAGATTTTCCCGGTTAAGAAGCATTTGACAGTTTAACGTGGATCAAACTCATTACAACTGATATGATTCTTAACGTATACAGTACATGTAGATGGATATAACGTGTTGGTCGATTGAAATTCGGATAAACTCAGTTGCAAACAATCGCTCAGTTTCGTTTGTCTCATGTGTAGTTCCACGTTTAACCTCAGTGGGCCTTACGTACTTTAGTTGCCTAGTTCAACTACGAAAAAAAATAATAGAAAAGATATGATAGAAAAGAGACAAACCATTAGACTCCTTAAGGTCTTCCAAATGCTTGTTCATCAGTTTCTCAGCTTCTTTTGACGACAAATGTGCTTCCTTTCTAATTTGTTCAAACAAGGCTTCCTCTCTTTCTTGCAAATTTCGTTGTCTCTTTTCTTCTAATTTCTATGGTTAAATTAGGACAACAAACAGAAAGCAGTCTATTTAGGAAGGCTCATGCCTTCTGTATTTAATGATGTCAAAAATTAACTGGGTGATGAGCGGTAGAGTTTATTTTGCAAATTCCCGTTCTTAACTTGTACCCGAAGAGGTTTGCATTCGCACTCCGAATTCCTTACAGTCGAACCTCTGGAAACCTGGAAACCATGAAAATTTGCCAATGCCAGACAGAATTGTCACAAAACTAGCCACATCCAAAGAGATCACCCGTAGGTAACGCAACGACCAAACCTGATTCTAAGAGTAAACGTGGAACAAGTGTGCGAAAAATTGCATAAACTTAAAGTTTGCTGTGACTATCTTTGCAACCAATCAAAAGCAAATCAAACAAAAGGAAATAATAACTTTTGGATGGCTAGTACTTGGGGAGACTAAGAACAAGGCTGGCTCTTTGTCATGGGTTGGTGACGAGTACAAAGAAGGAGACTAACTTTCTACTCCAATAACTCGCCTGTCTGAGGTTATCGAATTCCTCTACTTCTAAATCATCAGCCTTATCTTCCTCTTCTTCCCTTGTAACTTGTTGCTGCACCCTCAGTTTGTGGGTTGACTCCAGGAAGTCTTCGGCTGTCATTTCACCTTCACTGATCAGCTGGATGGCCTATAATAACCACAACAAGAAAGAAATGATTAGTACTTAAAGAGGGTTCACGAGAAGGCTTTAAGCCTGGTTCGCACTTTTGACATAGGCACAAGCGTAAGCACACGAAAAAGCAGAGGTGAAATAAGTATAAGCACAGGAAATGGAAACATTTTCGTTTTTCTTGTGCTTGCGCCTATGCTTATCAGTTAACAAGTGGGAACTGGCGTGAACTAAGCACAAGCATAAGCGCAAGAATTCAACCAATCACAATCTTGTTTCTTCAGCAGTGTTACTCGCACTATGCATGCCTATTTTGCTAGTGTGCACATCTTTGTGCTTGTGTTTACGCTTGTGCTTATCTCAGAAGTCTAGACCAAACTTTAAAAGCTTGTGCTGTTGTTCTGATCTCCTGTTATGTTTGCTACATGTTTCTTTCAAAAAAATGTTCAGGTACAGCTGTAGCTGCTTACTAATAATTCCTGGAAGACACGATAGATCATCGCAGTTGAACTGTGCTGATCAACCACGTCTTCATATCTTTCTCCGCAGTTCAAATATATTATCTTTCATATAACCATTTGAAATAATTCCTATAGCTAGCTCTATACTAAACTACAAGTGCTTTGCAGAAGGTTCTGTGAATTAAACAAGGGAAGCAATCTTTGTAGTCTCTGTGGTTGGTGGCTGGTGGCTCTTCCCGTGCAAAGGAAAAATCAAAATGATACATGACCTCACGAAAACAACCACCAGCTACCGGGAGAACTTGAACCTGTTTTTAATCTTCGTGACTTACAATGGTGTTTGTTTAATTTGATATCTGGAGCAGGAAGAGGAGAGCCATGGAGCAGCAAATTCAAATAACAGAAGCATTGTAATAGACAAACTTTTCGGGGGCTAGTGAGAGTGACTTTCGGGGGAGCCCATCAAAGGAGGGCAAGCCTGGAATTTTTTTTCTTAGTACTCTGTCTTGGAGTACTCTGTCTTGGAGTCCTCTTTTTCTCTCCCTTGGAACCCTGGACTCTAAACTCCTTTTTTAACCCGATCTACACAGACTGTAGTTTTTGTCATGAGAAGGATGGCATTACATACATGTACGACGAGCTGAGAAATCAAGTAGCAAACACGGTTCCACGGCTTTGTTCTCCAGGAATCCACAAACTCATTGTCATTTACTCACCTTTCTTTCAAAATCCTCTTTTTCTGCTGCTTGTTCCATTTCTAGTTTTCTCATTCTTTGTTGCCGCTTTCTTTTCAGTTTCTCGTTCAAATCATTTTGACTCTTAAGGATAGCTGTAAGAAAATGTAATCTCATTATTATTCACTACCTCTGCATGTTCCATAAGTTTTGTAATAAAACGTTCCCCTTCACTACATCCCACATACCCCCCACTAGACACGGAAATACAGTGTAACGTTTCATAATTTATGTTAATAATATACTGTGGTAGAGCATATCAATGGAAATAAGGGTTGACAATTACTTGTGATAATGCATTGTTGAGAGCGATGCTCAACTAGTTTGCCAAAAAGAAAAAAGCGCTGCGTCAGCAACGAACAATGCAAAAGTTTAATACGTCTATGATATGCAGGGTACAACTGCCTTTTTATTTCAGAGTGCAAGTTGAGAACCATGAAAACAACGAAACCGTCAGTAGAACCTCAAAAATGGAAAGGAGATATTCACAAGGCAAGGAAAGGGCTAGCTATGACCTGTTTAGGAACTATCAGGTAATTGTAAGAAGTTACCTTTTTAACACCATATTGTCCATGCATGGCATGTAAGGGTACAAACCTTGTTGGTGTTTCTCCTCTAAGACTCTGAGATCTTGTTCATATTCATCCATGATCCTTTGAATTAAACACACAAAATAAAATAGTTAACATCAATGCATACTTTCTTCGCAGATTTTTGCTTTCAGATCAATTAACAATGTTGAACACAATGTAATAGATTTATTATATCTATTATAGGAACGATTTTTTTTTCTTTAACTGTAGCATCTTAATTTTTCTTAGCATTTGTATCTTTTGTATTTAGAACATTGCTTTGAAATTTTCATCATAAAATTGTTTTATGTATGTATGACTTTAATCAGTCTCTCTCTCTTTTCTTCAGAGCCAATTCTGCTTCACATCTGCACCTCCCTCCAAAGAAAATGTGGAGGAGGAGAAACGAGTACAGATGTACAGATGCTATCAGAACCAACATAAGAGATAAAATGCATGCAAAGCAATGGTAAAGATGAAAAGGTATGCACTTGTCCTTCAATGTCTCCAACACTTTGCTTTGAGCTATAGAACTACAAAAAAAAAAACGTAAGAAAAGGAAAGGGTGCAGAATAAATTAGTGCCTTAATTTTCTTTTTACCAAACCTGGTCAGCAGCAAAGAGCAGTTTTCTACAGATTGAAATCTTGTTTTTATATAATGTTTCATAGCACAAGTTCATTAATATACTTTACTTGCCTCTCTTTTTGGTCTTCTAGAAGCTTTCCTCGCTTGGATAGAACATCCAAATTTTTCTGTGGTAGCTTTAATCTTTCACCAAAATCCTCTTTTTCCTACAAAGATATCACAATGATCCTTTGAGAAAAACAAACCAAGAAGAACAAGTACTATTGATGTAAGTATATTAATTTTATGGAATATATAAGGGTGTAGAGAAGTATGAAGTTTCTCTTCAAATGCAAAACACATTTCCCACAAGTATTCTAGCAAGGCAATGAGAGTTTAACGTGAGAAGAGAAATTTCATATCTTCATGCAGCCACATACCATTTTGTTTGTTACTTAAGTGCACAACACCAAATGAGAAAATTTCAGTGATTTCTAAGGATTCCTAACATTTTTTGATGTTTGAAATTAGTTTGAAGATTATCCACGGTAACATTCAAGAATGTTTCCCATCATTTTGCAAACAATTAGAAAAAAGTCTTCTGAGGATGTCTGAGAGACACTTGAAAATCCTATAATTACAACAGTATATCAACAGTTCAGTTAATAACAAACCAAAGATGTTAAAAATTGTGGTCACATCATCTACATTGAACTTGGTGTATTACTTGGTGGAATAATTTCCTTACAAACCTTAATTAGAAACTTATTCATATTGCACTGACCTCTTGATTATCTGCAGCTCTCTGTTGAGCAAGTGCTTGTCTTCGAGCAAGTCTTTCATGCAAAACCTAAACAATAAAATGACAGTCCATAAACAGCAGTGTTATATATCCTGCTATCGAACCAATAAATAAGCAAATTAAACTCATAATACAAACTTTCACTGCTGTTTGATAATCCTTGAATCTATAAAAACAGTTCAATATTTTCCTCGCCATTCACTTGCAAACTCCATTTAAGCTTGTAGCTTACCAGATTTTGCCGACTGGCTTCCTCAGCTAGCCGCCTGTCTACTGCAGCCATGTTCATCATGAGTTTGGCAACAATCTGGTCTGCCTGTAGTACAAAAAAGCAATGAACTTTGCTCTCTTGCACTCATCTTACACATTTGTCAGAGATTTTGAGTCATATAAAAACAATCCTAAAACAATATTAAAACTGAGAATCAGATTCTAGCATTTAAGGAAAAAAGTGCTCCTAGGCCATGTATGTGTTGTCGTTAAAAATTAAATTCAGGTAAAAATAATTTTAACCTAGTTTGATTTTCAATTTCTTTTGTCTTCTTACCCTAATAAGGGTTAAGAGACAAAGGAATTTAATTTTTACCTGAATTAATTGTTAACTACAACATATAAATACTGCAGTTACCTAGCATACATGTGTTTGACATGTTAAAGTGTATTATATCACAACAGCATATAACTAATGAAAAGTTATATGTACAGGGACTGTCTTCCAGTTATGAGAGCTGTGGAATTATGATTTCTCAAACCTCTACAGTACAGGGAATGACAACTGGTTTGAGAATTTCAAATCTCATTACCTTTTGGTATATAGGGGGTTAAATTAAGGAGAAACCAAAATACAAAAGAGGCTTTATGAGACACCTAGTCATTAAAGATATAGGTAAAGTGCAAGTACAGAAAATCCAACAAAAGGGACTTTTGGGTTGAGTTACTGGGAGGTTCAAGAAAAGTCGAGGGTTTGAAAAATTTTGATCCCAGTGTATTATGAGCAGTTTCTTATATTACATGTATGTTACAAGAGGCATGGTATTACAAGTTGTAAACTAGCTGTTGAGGGTTTTTTGGGGGTGAAAGGAAAAAAAAAATGACTATGGCCGCTATTTGTTTTTTAGTAGTTGTTTACAAGGTCTTTAAAGTGTGGCTCACCTCTTCCTCTGAGAGTTCTGTGTCCTGCAAGAGATCTGTTCTTAATTTATCCTGAAGTTCCATTCTCTCTGAAGTCTATTGATAAGGTACCAAAAAGAAAACAATCAGCAAATATGTACTGCAGCAAAAACAGTGTTCAATAACCATCAGTGGGATCTGCTTCAAAACATGTATACTTAGTAAATATTCTGTGAACAACATTTTATGTTCGAGTGGTAAGAACAATATCTCACAATTAAGTGGGCACAGCGAACAAGTGAGATATTGTTCTTGCTACTCGAACATAAAATTCATATCTTTGAGCTAACATGTAATGTTCTTTTTATTATATAGACAAACAACCACCCAAACAGCTGTGAAAAAACAGGAAATGATGTCCTTGATATCTTCACTAGTGAGGATATTGAAAATATGCCACTCAGGTCCCGGTGCAGTTTGGTAAAACTATAAATTTTATGAGTGGTGTATTTTCCAGTAAAACACCTGTGTCTATACAATAAAATGCAATATTAAACTCACCATTTTCTTGGAGTACTTGGAATGAAGACTCTCTATTGCTTGGTCAAGTTCCACTGGATCAACAATGGTGTTTCTCAGTTCCTTTAGATTGCAAAAAAAACTAGAGCTTCAGACAATTCAAGAAATTTAAACATTGTTATCTGGGATTTTAGACATCAAGTTAATGTTATCAGCTGTCATTTTCCTTTTGTTTGGATGGGTGTATAGACTAGTGATAGCAAAGTTGAAGATGACCACATTGGAAGGGTGGGGGGTCCTAAATGAAAGGCCCAGTGATAGAAATTTTAACATCATTACCAGGGATTGAAGACATAAAATTAATGTCATCAGCTCACATTGTTCTTTTAAATTGGATGGGTGTATAGACCAGTCATAGGAAAGTTGAACGTTACCACCTGGGAAGGGTGGGAAGGTCCTACATTAAAGGGCTAACAGGTAGCCATTAATCCAGGCATCGTGGAAGCTGTATATTTTAGGCATATTTTAGGACTGTAGAGGGTTATGTACACATGTTTGCAGCTGAAGAGCTTTGGTGCACTGTTGGCCTATTGTACTACAGTACTACAATCGCAGACAAAAGTCCTTAGGTCACATCTGTAATGTAACAGATTATTTGTGTTTTATGACTGAAGCACTACTATCCTTTTAAAAACCCATTTCTGTCTCCCCTTTCCACTCAAGACAATGTTGAAAATCAGGTAAAATTGCAGGACGGTACTAGTTTTGAACATTGTACCTGAGGTGGGGGCAAGGATGCATGTAGGCTACAACTGAAGTTGTATTCGCGTCCGCCATGTGCACAAAAGCACCAAAGGTGTCCCAGGACTTTTGTCCATGATTGTAGGTAATAGGGCAGCAAAACCATTGTCTATTACCTGTTCTTCAGCTTTCATTTCCTCCTTTGCATTGCTGTCTATGTCTTCAATGGCCTGTGTTTAATATAAATAAAAGAAATTACTTCATGCAAGGGAAACATAATTATGTAGTACAGTGCACATAAAATAAAATACATTATAAATTTAATGCAGTTAAATGCAATTTAACGGAGTTAACAACAAAGAGCGCCAGTGTTGTCTGGAGTCAGCGGCGTTTCATACATGGGCATGCGCCAGATCCCATGTGCTCTTCGACTGATGTGTGTTTA
>Ga0126337_10000238_pt1 | contig 24480 bp, 17 predicted proteins | sample DipCmetagenome_FD_92527 | JGI IMG/M metagenome (GOLD analysis project Ga0126337, IMG submission 92527) | Coral microbial communities from La Bocana,Puerto Morelos, Mexico - Diploria C A metagenome | ecosystem: Host-associated > Invertebrates > Cnidaria > Coral | place: La Bocana,Puerto Morelos...
AGGGTTTCTTTTCAAAATTTTCGACGAGCTCCCTCTTCCTTGTCATATGGGAGTCCACCCCGACGCCACCCCCCCCCCCCACCCCCCCCCTCCCTACTACTTTTTCCTTTTTTTTTTTTTTTTTTTTTACTATTTTATTAAAGAGTAGAGGAAAAAGGAGGAGAGGAGGGGAGGGGGGGGGGGGGGGGGGGGGGGGGGTGGGGGGGGGGGGGGGGGGGGGGGGCGGCGTGGTGGACTCCCATATGACAAGGAAGAGGGAGCTCGTCGGAAATTTTGAAAAGAAACCCTAACAGGTCCTGTTTTGTGAGCGTGGCTTTAAATGTTTTTCACCCTGAGATGGCAATTCTAAAAAAATATCACATTTATTTTATCTCCTGTCACTTTTTCTCGGCTTGATATTATCAGTATTACCTCGGCCCATTAAAAAGGTCTGCTGTGGACATTTTGCCGAGGCTGAAAACCCTAAGAAGTAGAAAACTACATTTTTAACCCGTAACTGAGATACGACGATCACCCGCGTCGTTTTTATTTGGGAGTCTCCCTCTCGGGGTGATCAGTTCACCTGTGTTGTATGGAAAGTAAATTTACTTATATTTCATGTTTGCGCAGAAAAAAAATAAACAGAAGAGACTAACAAGAAACTGAAAGTGGATGGCAAGTGACAATTACTTTTTGGCTTTGCGTGTTGTTTTCCGTAAAACAAAGCATATGACTGGATGATGTATGTTTAGAAGATGTAAAACATCCATTGAAAATTAAACAAATACGAGTTCGAGCTACTAAAAGCGAGACATATGTACATGTTTGTAAGAGAAATCTGTCTGATGTCCCAACGAAACGGATAAAACAGAGCAGTTTATGACTGGTGTTTGTGTAGGATATAGGTCCATGCTTTTATCACTAAGACTGAAATCGACAGAAAAAATGCGACGTGACTAAACTGCTAGAAAACGTATTTACTTCATCTGCTTCTTCAGTTTGCGCAAATTACAACCACATTTGGACTGTCTGGGCATGAAGTAACCTGGTTATCAAGAATTGGACACCTCAGTACACATGTTAAGGCTGTCGGGTCTGCACGGTGAAATTCTGAATTGTAAAGATGAAATCTCGGCAAGAGATCGCGATAGAACTGAGAGATTAATACTAAGAATAAATTACAAAGTAGTAGTCAGAGAATTTAAATAAAGCGACATTGAACAGGACAAGCTAAAAATACGTTTCTTTTATGTTGCGGTTAATAGCACGCGATTTCGTTCTTATCTTCACGGTCCGTGTGTTGTTCAGAGTATTTTTGACAGGAACTGCAAATAGTTTCATACGTCCGGTGATAAATGCAGAACTGTTAGTACTAAAATGAAAAACAACTAGTACTTGTCGTTGAAGTGGTTACTAAACAGGGATCCGGCTGAGAAACACTGTCTCCCAACTCATTATAGTTTGATTGCCCGGTCATTTATCAAACTGTTAATGATATGAAGAGCCTTAAAACAAGATGATGAAAAGATCATCTGAGATTCAATGGAATATTTAATCGAATTTAAACATCTTTATGCCGATTCTTTCACATCCTGCGCAGATCAGAAATTCGATAATATAGCACTTTTTCCGTCTTCTCAAGGTATTCCTCTTGGCCGGAACGAATAACGATTAACACAAAATAAAGATTTACTCTAATGACCTGGTATTCTAAGAGCCCTTCGAGTCTTTTAGGTGGAAAAAAACCCACAACCTGATAACCTAATTCGTGACTATATAAACTATAACCAGCAGTAAATAGAAAAATAGCTACATTATGGCAGGAAATCGCGTCACGGTAAGCCTTGTGCGTTGGGCAAGTAACGAAATAGGGAACACAAAAGAAAACTAATCTTGAGAACTAAAGATTGATATGTCTTCGGCAGCACATTCCATGTTCGGTTATTTTCGGTTATTTTCCATGTTCGGCAGTTTCGATCACGTTCCATGAGGCGATACCCGTGATAAACAATTCCGAACCATAAAGTTCGAAAGCGGACATTCAAACTGAAAGCCGATCGCACTGAAAGTGGAACCAATCACCTTGAACAATTTAACGGTGATTATAAGAAGACTGGTTTAAACGACAAAAACGGAAAACAAAAATGGATCGTTCTGTTTCAGTCAGAAAACTAGACGTACTTACTACTTACTATATATTAAGAAAAGCACAATATTTACAGAAGTGGGGGTACTTTTGTTACGGTTGGATGAAAGGGCGCGGGATTCTCTCAGTCGTCAACTTCGGCTTTCAGAAAGCTGACTTTCACACCATCGTGGTCCAGAGTGTTAATAATAGAAACTCAGTTTGAGCGGCATGTTATTAGAACAAATATAAGTCAGTACAGTAAAGTGTGGAGCTACAGTGGCCCTAAGGTTAGCGCGCCACGAGACTCTCTGAATCTCGAGTGGTCCGGTTTAGTGCTGGTCGGGGTTCTTCCGTTGTGTTTTTAGGCAAGTCAGAGTTAAATTCTCGCAGCATCTCTCTTCCATCTACGAGGTCTCATAATTTTGGGGGTTAAGTTAACCCTGCGACGGAATGGCATCCCATCTAGAGCCAGGAAGAATACTTCCCTTAGTGGGCTACATAGTTATGTGTGGCCCCAAAGGATATGGTTTTTCAGCCGTTTTGGTCATAAATTGGGTATCGATTTTAGCCATTTTGTTGCCATTGTGGTCACAAATAGGGTATCGATTTTTGCACTCTAGTCTTCAATTCGTCTTTTTTTAGAAGAAGCTACTTCTTCATCACGCCTTCCTTCTCCCATCCGCGCTTTGCCTTCCTCTAATAATAATCTTATAATAATCTTAGAGTCAGGTCATAAATAGGGTATCAAATTTTTGGTCAGGTCATAAATAGGGTAGGGAAAATCGCAGATTTTGGTCCTAAATAGGGTAAGGGTTTTGGGAAGCGGGCGGCACACCCATACCTAACTTTTCTGGGAGTATAAGCTCTTTTATGTTTCCTCGCACATAGCCAACCAAACCACACTTTTTGCTGTCAGTTTCCAGTTCCTTCAACATTATCACTTCTCCCTTTGAGTAAAACCATATCTAGGTTATTTTTGCTTGGCAAACTTTCATTTTCGGCGGGACTGAAAAAAACTTATGTACCGGAAAGTTGCAACATCAACCAGGCAACATGCCTACAGATATGTGAAATGTTATACAGCGCAAAGCAGACAGCCACTATATAATCCTATAATCCTTCCACTATTCCTAATCCTGTTCAAGTTATTTTCCTACAAAACAGTGTTTACATATTTGGAGAGGAAAATATTTTGCCCTCCATCACTTAACTTCAATGAGGATTTTTGCCGTTAGACTTTCAGTTATTTCCTATTTTCGTTTTGCCAATCTTTCAAAATGACGCCTCGCCAAAATGAGGTTGAATTTGACTTGCTGCATAAAAATATACTAGTTACGAGACTCTAACACGTATGAAAGTATTAATTTTGTCCCGTTCAAAATAATCCGGGTTTCATTTGAACGGGACAAAGGGCTATCCTAAGAGGCCTAGATAATTCAATAGTCGTTACTTGGCTTTTTATATTCCTCAAGTCGTCAGCAACAGACCCTGGGATTCACTTTTCCAATACTAGCTGTAAACAGAATATAAGACGTATAATCAACAAAGAGGATTAAAGAATCGAAATAACCACAATTCTTGGATTAGTCATTTAGTTGCTTGACAAAAGCTTACAAGTCTAAAGGTCCTGGAGGAAAATGATATGTAGGTCTTATCGCAAAGAATCAAATTATTTAGAATTAAAAATGTTCCTTCAGGATAAGAAGCGTTAAATATATCAAAAAAAGTTATTATGCGGCATACCAAAGTAGCACACGGGCGGCTGACAAAAATATTGACGGTCAGCGGGGTGGGGTGTGGTACTCGGGTCAGCCTTGTCACGAATTTAAGCAGATTCGAAAATAAAAACTCCAGCCGTATTAATGTCATTAATGGGTTAAGTGCTTGATTATTCTATGAGCGCGAGAAAGGCCATCCCATGATTAATAATTCCGTCATACAAATGATATGCGACCTCATCCCGGTAGCACTCTATCTCCATTGGTATATTGCTCGGAAGTCTCGCTGCCGTTCCCACACGCCCACTCCCCCTAGAAATGTTCAACTACTCCCCCAGACAACGGTTCCACTGGCTAAAATATTCGAGAACGAATACCAAGACATTCACGAGCTTCACTTTGTAAGAGGCTAAATTTTGCACGAATCAGAAAACCCAAGTTTGACAATATAAAACCATTTGTTCATAGCGTTATCATGTTGAAAATTTCCATGCTTTCTCGTTTGTTTTTTCTTTTGAAATCACTTTCACCTTTGTAAATACACAGCTGTCCTTTAAAATGCTTTTCACCAGCTGTTAAGAATTCGATCTTTTCAAATCCAGCTAAATCCCGACATAAATTTAGTATTACTACAGCTTCCGACTTACAATACGACTACCTCGTTATTACTACCTCTTTCTAGTGGAAAGAACAAGCCCCGTCCGGATAGTTCCCGAGGAGGGGTAGAGGGAGTGGGTGGGGGGGGGGGTGGCAGCAGCAAGCAATCAAGTTTTGCTCTCACCGGCGGCTTGAGTGAGCAACTCCTGGACACAGCAAGTTTACCATTAATTGTTCTTGCTATTTCTAAGCGCTGTTTTGCGTATCGAATTGAAATTGTTTGCCTTTAATTATACTACAGCAATTGTGTCAAAAAGTCCGAACTCAGCTTAATTAAGGCTGGAACTTGGCTTGATTCATTTGTATTGAACACCATGGCATCAATTAATAATGAATGATTACCTTCAACCAAGAGAAAATCCCTGATTTTCTCCTCAACTGAAAGAAAATTTATCACTCCACTCGCCTACTCATAAACCTCACAAGCTTGGACATGCGATCCTGACTGAGCGATGAATGAAACCTTACCTACATCATAATAAGATCTTGGTATTATTGAAGGCCTAAATAAAGGGAAACATTATTTTAGCTAAGCGATTGCGTCCCGCCCCTGTTGTTGCTGTTAAGATTTAAATTAGACATATCATTGCAAGAAAGTGTCATTATTAGGACATTTTTTGAGGACATTTCCAGTGAAAACGATTGTAAGGTCCGTCAGCATGGTCAACTGTAGTTTAGGTCAGAGCTTACCAAAACGGTGAGGAATCCGCAATTGTGATGAAAAAAAAGACTGATTCATTTTTAAAAGAAAGGACTCATGCATAGCTAGATGTAGAGCGACTTAATGAGTTTAACCTTATTATAAGCTTAAAGAGGTCCTTAAAGCCCGACTTGACTTTTGTATACCGGTGTTTTGTCTGAAGCCGCATGAGGCTTTAGCTGGAGACCACCCAATTATCGCTAATTAGTTAAACTGGAAACTGTTGTCTTGGATATGGAGGGGTAACAACATTCAGTGTACATATAAACGTTGTTTGATAAATTTTGACTACTCAGAGTTATTCTCCTAGAGCTCAGTATTGTTTCCGGAGTGTAGCCTAATATTTTACTAACCTTGGATTATAGACAAGGGTTTATTGAGATCTTGTTGGTGCAGAAAGAAGTAATCTTTCAGGCTTCAACGTCAATATGTTATATTACTTGCTAGAATTAGTTTCACACAACATTTCCTCATGCTTTTTTACAGTAATGGACTGTATCGCTAAACCTGTACCGGACTGTTATGAAAAATGAGAGAATTAACTGGCAAGCATGCTTTGCTCAACGGGGACAGTTGATAGAAGCTTTCTTACAATGAAGTTACGAGCCGCAGAGGTAAACCAAAATAAGTGAATTACCGTAGAAGAATGTAGTTCGAACTTAATTTAAATACTGCAAAGTTGATTTCTAATCCAGTTTTCTCTAAACAAATAATCGTTTTGCGGTTTAACTTCCTTACAAACATTCTGCGGCAAGGATAAAAACCCACAGGCAAACTTGAGCTAAATTTGTGGGTTTTGCGGCCAATCTAGTTTCTTCTTCCATCGCCGTATTTTCTATTAAAAACCTATACAATTTTTTTTAATTCCGTTTAGCCGTTTGGACTTAAAGATACCTGGTATCGACGTAACAAATTTTGCAAAACCAGTGGAATTCAATGAAAGCTCTATGTTTCAGTGATGCATACGAACTGGACGGTAAGGCAAGTCGAAACTCACGTATATAAACCAAGTCGTCTCTTACATACAACAACTTACTCCAACAACTATAATATTGCATAACTATACCGTTTGGCGATAAAATCTGAGACGACTCCAAGCAACAGACCCTCCATTCAAATTTCGCACGAGCAATGATACCATTAAAACTTTCACAATACCTATCTGCCGACAGAGGTCTTAGGGCAAGAAGGATTCAGGCAGCTTGACTTCTTAGTTTTTTTAAAACGAATCGACAAAGGATTAAAGATCAACAGTAGCTGTGAAATAACTTCTGTAGCGATAAAAAAGATAAATAATCTAGGATTTACGCGGCAGATAAGCCTGTTATAACGAGAACGTCGAGGTTTTTAGACGGAATCAGTACGGACATGTAGGCTGGAAAAGGTTATTACAGAAAGTATGAAGATGAGCGCCAAGTGTGGCGTCCATTTACGCCACACGTCTCGCATATTTTTAGCGGCCGTCGATAAAATCAGGAACATGGGACATTCCGGAACATCTCGGAGCATGAAACAATAAGAATAATTATGAGAAAAATATCTAAAATAAGAGCGTTGGTTACTTATTCAACTGACCACAATGAGTGTAGGCTGTGTCCCCTTTTTAACGCCAATTGCGTCACGTTGCTTTACAGCGCTCTATTTTTCAACACAAACTTGGACCATTCTGACGATGAATGCGAGTTAATTCATTGCGTTTCTTTTGTTAATGTTGCTTTTGTTATGGAAATAGAGTTGGTATTCCATGCTTGAAGTTTTCTTCACAAATTAAGACCCTGATTTCCGGTTTCAACATCGGGCCTGGGCTCGTGTGAGAATCTTAGTTTCTTGCAGACGCCATAGCTTTGCCTCATGTTGCAATTATTATCCCAGTTTTCGCGCTCTCCGCTAGGAACGCAGACTCGGCCTATCGGAAGCTCGATAACCGCATACAAAACCGTCAAAAACAATAAATTTCTTTGTGCCGGCTCATTTTCGTTAAGTAGCTGGCAAATTAAGTCTATAGAATTGCAATTAGCTATAGCTCTGAACTTCCATCGAAAACCCCTACTATAACACCTCCATTTGCGAACTAAAACTTGAAAGTCTGGAGATTTGATTGGAGTGTTGAATCAATCAGTCAAGTGTAACCTGTAACAAGCGATGAAGCTAACCGCTACAGCCTTGCGTTTCGTAGCTTTTCGAGATCTGTTCAGGCGATGAGATCGGAGAGATAGTAAAAAAACCAAAAACCACATCGGATACAAATCCGAAAATCCACCAGTATTTTTGACAAAAACCGAAAACAACCAATTAAGAAAGGAGAGAATTCGCAAACCTCAAACAACATCAAAACCGAAAACCATCAATATGACAATATAGCCAAAACCGAAAATCCCAACGCCACCTTCCGAGAGGTGCTAAAGACGTACGTTCAGTCAGTTCAAGCCGTTCAACGTGATGCCCCGTAAGTTTTGTTCCTTACTCAGTATGAACTAAACAAAGTTCCAGAAGCATTTTTCCGGTGCACTTTTGTCTGTCCGGATGTCGTAGATTAGAGATATAAAAGCTACGAAAGCATCAAGTGAGTTTGATTAATAGCCTCCGGCATACCAGACTCGTATCTAAAAGACTATCTTTGAGTAACTGGTAAAGGGGGATTTCTTGCCTAATCCAAGACGGAGCGTCGCTGCAGGGACTAGCTGGTATAATTTGCAGACACAAATAGTTTTATTGTATAATCAAACAATGCCACCCTTCAGAAGGAAAAACCTACCGCATTTGTTCTCATTGATTCATAGAAAAAAGATAAGTTGATATTTGCAAGGCTTTCGCACTTCTCGTACCACCTGTGTGTACAGTTTGTGGTCCGATTGAGGATGTTGCGCGCGAAAGTTAAGTTTGCGAAGGACATGTGATCGAATTACAAATCGTTATCTATCGTTCCGTTGTAAGAAATATAACAAACAAGACTATCAAAACGCTTTTTCCATGAGGCGCTAATTCGAAACGCAATGTATTTAGTGCAAATCTCACACCGTGGAATGTTTGTTTTTGCTCTAGTATGCGAGAAAATATTTATACAAGCTAGCGGGCTAACTGCTTAATAAGAATGCTTGTACGCGGACTTTGTACTCTTGGAGTCAGGGATTTTGGAATTTTAATGCAAAAAACCGCAAGAGTTTCTAATTTCTTGCGTAAAAAGATGGCTGATGCAGTACAGAAGAATTAAAGAGTAGTCAAGAACTCAATCATTATTTCGTTACGTTTCCTGCGGAAGTGTCACGTCCTATGCATAACAAGGATTTTCACATCACGAACAAATTTTACAAGAAGATGCTCCTGGGTTGCGTGAAAAAGTGTGAATTTATTTGTCACATTTTAGAAAATGAAGTGAACCACTGCCTGTCTGGTGCACAAAAATATCTCTTGTTCAAGTAGCAACGGCATAGAACATGTCTATTATCAGACATAATAAGAAATAATTTAGATCGTTATCAATAGGTATTTTGCAGCGGAAGGGGACTAAAATGAAGAGCTAGTTGATGCAAGTTTTCAACGGAAGCAAATTCAGCGCGCGTTCTCACGATAATCTGTAGTGCAATTGCGTTATTTGCGTGAAGTCTGTTTGAACTCAGCAAACACTATTAGCTAGTTAGCGAGCAAAGCTATGTTAGCTCAAACGTAGAGCAAACAAACATTGGCAAAGTGACTTTCTTAGAAACATCTGGAGGAGGAGCGCAGATCGTTTTTCCCACACAATTGTGTCACATCCCATCTGGGCTTTTATTTTAGGAAACAAGTCTCGATTTACTTTCTAAACACCCACAAATGCCGATTGGCTGGTGAACAATAGTGATTAAAAAGAACTGATGATCTGTTAAATTAGCCATCCCGTCAGTTAATTAATGTCAATTACGGCTAAAAAGTGAGAGAACAAAGATCTAATCGTAATCGAGTGACAGCATTTTTGAGCTCTCGCTGAAAAGCGCTGTTCACTTTAGCAGTATCGTCTTAACAGGAGTGCTGGACGCGCCGAACCTTACTAATCCCATAGTTTGAGAACAATCGGTTGCGGTGAAATCTCTTCAAAAGGGTTTATACAGCTTCTGTTAGCTTCTGGAAGATTTTCGAAGGGACTGAGAGCCCAGCAGGGATTTGCATTTAACGAGATCGTATCGCACCGAATTGGCAGAGAGCCTTGGACCTAAACACCAGCGGTTGTATAACAGACACAGCTAAAGTTCATGGTCTTGTGGAAGCTCTAAAGAGGGCTAAACTCAAATCTCACTTCAACAAGTACCCAGGGGCCACAGTGGAGAAAATGCGAGCGTAAGGGTAAGTCGAAGGTGTAGTTTTAACTTTATACAGCGGGGAAAGTGATTCAGTTCTAATTATACTCCTGAACATGGCCGATTTTTAGGACCTCACGTACAGAAAATTCGCGCGAGGAATTGTGTTCTGGAATGATCTACTGATACAAATTCGATATTGCGCGACAGTAAATACTAAAGCATCGCTTTCTCTGACTAGATAAACGAAGATGAATGCCGTAGGGACTTTTTCACTCGCACTTTTAATCGGCTTGCCCGCAATACAATGATGGAGATGTGATCCAATGTAGCGATTAAACAAAGAAGACAAGTTAAACAAGCATCAATTCTACCCTACTCTCTTGTCCAAATTTGCTCATATCTTCCTGTATTGTTCCATTGTCGAATTTTGTTTTACTTTCCATTCATTTAAGTAGTCATAACAACTTCCTGTGGGTTGAGATTTTTGACAAAGAAATGGACAAAGGTTCTTGTTTGGTCAGGGACGGACATTTCTCGAGCGGGTGTCAGCGTTTTTGCGCCGCTCAAAAATACCGAATCGTTATTTCAAAGCGACTGTCTGGGGGTTAATCCTGAGCAACCGCGATTTCTCTTCAGCAAGAATGTGTTTCATATTTTTGTGGTGAACGTGACAACTTTCTGTACTGAAATATTGTTGGAGTTAAGATTAGCCAGACAAACAAAGGGGTGACAGTGTGTTTATTGACTAATAGCTAAATTCCTTTGCTTGAAAATGAGCAACAACAAATAGGTGTCAAAGAAGGCAACAGAACCAGTTTTTTAAGAAATGTGCACATGTGATCTTGCGGTCATGGCATGTAAGTCTCAAGTGTTGGTTGATATTTCCCGTATCGCCTGCCGCTTCAACCAGCGTCGAATGTTTACAGCACGGACTTCTCGAGCAGGGTTTTTAATTAGTGTCTGCGCTTTTGATAGAGCAACACTCTAAGCGACAAAAATTAAATCAAGCAAGAGACGTTTTCGAGATAAGGAGCGATAAAGGAGGTGCAGAATCGTATATTTATCTTTGTATTTCCTTTCAGTGAGATCACCGGGTCACATTTGTGGTATGAGTGGTATTTGGCACCACTTTTGCAACTCTGTCAGCTCGATCATTCGACACTCGAACAATATATGACTTCCTTGCTATCTTTTAGCTAACACATTGATACCCCGGGTCACTCAAAGAATTGGGTAATCAAGACGTCTTTTATCGAGTCAAAATAATCACCTTTACAGTATCCAGCAAAAATCGACGTAGCTGAAATGCTTTTGGTTGAAATGTTATGCGCACTCGGTCTGCACCATGTCCGGTGATGTTATGCCGAAGACATTTGAAACACTGATTAGTTGAACGCACGGAGAGATAAAACCCAGTTGAATCAAAAGTCGATCAACTAAGACTACTGAATATAAGGATTTTCTCATTTGTCTTGATTCAGACTATTTATATTTCCCGTTTAGCTTCTAAGAATATGTTCTCTGTGCTCCGCATGTGGTAAATTGATGACGTAAAATAGGTCATTACCAACGAAATTCATATCTGCACAGCTTGCGGGAAATATACGTGAAGCCAAATTATCGTTGAAGACACGTTTTCATGTTGTAGCACTAAGAACGTGCAAAAATGTATCAAAGAAGAGCCACATTATTCATAAATTCACATGAAGTTCTCGCAACTGTAAAGATTAAGATAAAACTAGAATGAAAACGATCAGACACGGGGTCAATTAAATCTGCGTGATCTGCCATGACTTCCCCACGTGAAATACACTTCTTCTTTTCTTTTTCTCCTTCTTCCTTGTACAATTTCGCGACTTACCGACGCAGCATTTGCCAGAGAAGAGACCAAAAGTTGCTCAGAACGAGGCTAATAAGCTATTAATCATTATTCTAACAGTTAATCTTTGTTTTTTTCAAGTCCTGTGAGCCAATGGAAGTATTGGAAATTGATGACCCTAATCTTGCAGTTCATTTTTAGGAGGTGCCAAATGTACATAACGCTACTTAGTTGAAAACAGACGGAAAGTTTCAGCTGAAAAACGTAATATGGTCTAATAAGGGATCAGAGAACAACCAAGGCTTATCTCTATCACAAACTTTACACAGTCAAGATTAGTGCGCTTTTTGCAAACTTCAATTCAAATATGGGTTTATTTTTATAGAACACATTTTATGATAAACACCATTTTTGCATCGCTTATATAGTGGATCCTCGATTTAACATAGTTCTCGGTTTAACGAACGATTTCCTGGCCCCAGTAATAGAAATATATTTGGAAAAGAACCTCGATACAACAAAAACGCGCTACAGCGAACATATTTTGCCAGTCCCTTGACCCTTCGTTTTATCGAGGCTTCACTGTACTAGGCACAAATGCATTAAAAGTGAGATCTTTTGTCGATCAGTTGGGCAGGTTTTACAAAGAGAATGTTAAAGTGAGGATTAAAAATTACACCACAATGGTTTTATTATTTGAACGATTTAAAAAAATCGACTCCCAATAAGGAAAAGGGGTCGGAGAGCTGCTGTGTCATGTCCAAAGAAATAACAACAAAGAAAAACATTTTTCGGAAATTGGAATAACTCCAAAAACAAGCCTGCTGCTATGTGCAAGCGATCCGGCAAGGTAATATAAACAAGGTCTGGAGTTATCACCGACATAGCATGCATTCCAACCACTGAGAGCGAAATACTTTTGTTTAAGTGTGTGAAGACCGTAACAGAGAACTTCGGTGAATCGGTTTATTGAACTTTCAGAGATGACAGTCATTTGTCACTTTTTTGCTATTCACTTTGTGGAATTTCTTTGGAAGTGGATTGAAGGTTTATGGGATTCCCCGGATTAGGGGTATAAACTCTTAAGAATCAAAATTATGGCGTTTCCTGTAAATAGATCCTTTACGAAGTCGAGTAAGTATGGCCTTTCAGCGCGACCCGAACACCACCTCAATTGGACGATATTTCAGCAAACTTAACTTCTTGTGCTCAATGTTGCGATTTGTAAACCCGTCAGTGATTCGTTGCGAATATCCATACGTCGTTATCCTGCGTCATGTTTGGTACGTGAAATCATTTCTGTGCGTAATCTAGACTAGATGGCGCCGCGGACCAAAATCTTCATTTTAATGGACCTGTTCTCTCGTAAGTTCTAAATAAAGCTCTGCCTGACACGCCTTGACTTATAATATCGTCTTACACGAAGAAGTGTGGACAATTTCGATGGCTAAAGAAAACTGTAAAATGCGTCCAACAATGGACAGTGCGCGTTGTTGGAGAAAAACAAACTTTTTTGTTGATAGACCGGAATGAACGACAAAAATAACCACAAGGAAGGGAGAATTTGTGGTTTGCTTTTTTTCCGCGCCCTGCCGTTCCCTAACCTCGCCAAGGAACTGTATCATATCCTGAGATTGACATGATAGGTTTCTTGGAAAACAAGAAAATCTACACGTTTGTACACAAAGGGATTTTTTTCCTCGGTAGTTCCTTAAGAATTGAGGCGATAAGTAGAGATAAACTCGCAAAAACAACCCTCCAGGCTGAATCTATTTTCGTGCCCGCTACAGGCAACAGAGAACTCGGTGGGGACGGGTGGGGAACGATAATGTGACCTGACATCAGAGGGGGAGGGGGAACTAAAATTCTGGTCCGTCTGGCCATGGTTTCGTGTAGGTCGATGTTGCGTGCCTAGACTCAAGACTCAGGGCGGTAAAAGCCAGTTAGCGGTTTCTTCTTTGTTTTCTAGAACAAGTCTCAAGTTTAAGTGGGATTTGGGTTTTAGTTGTCACTTGAAACAGATCAGCTATTTTTTTCTCGGATTTGTTTGGCTGCGTCTTATACTCTGTGTTTAAAACTTGCAAGGTCACGTATCGCAGCCGAACACAGAACTGGACGTTGCTGGTGAGGTTGCTGTTCGTCCGAAGGCAGTTTTAACTGGAAAATACCACGTGGGCATAAAAGACTTCACGGAAAAATCTTACTGGCGGACGCAACAGAGTGTTGAGGTAGGAATAACTCTAAAGGTGACTTCTCAAGGGTACGCGTTACAGACTGTTTATCAACAAGCTGTATAAACAAGTTTTCCATTGAGACAGGCCATTAATCTTGCTTCACGGTAAAATAACAAAAGTTACTGCTTCAGCTGGGAAATGAAAAAAGCCTCTTGGAACAAGAAAATTGATTTTGTCTTGATTTTCACCTTAGGACTATGTCGGAACCAGCCGATAAATTTTAATTTGCGTAAACAGGTATCGTTGAACAATTTTAAGGCTAACGATTGCCTCACTGGAACACTGTGATAATTATAACTTGACTCCGACTGAAGTCGCAATCTTGAACTTTCAATTCTAACTATTTGCCTCGGTTTTTCACTGAAAGTCATAGACAGAATTTCGGCCTGTTCAAGTTGGTCGAAAATATCTTTCGTCCCTTTTTTTCTTGGATATTGAGAGGACAAACTGGATGTGAATCACTACTGGGAATTTGAAGATTAAATTCTGTTTGAGGACAACCTGGGAGGGTAAAAAAATACTTTTCAAAAGCGTAGGCGGTGTAAAAGCTATAGGTGGAAAGGGGAAAGAGGGAAAAAGTTCCTATTTATAAATTTAAAAAAAAGTTAAAAGTTACGAAAATCCCTTGAGGAATGCACGAGGACATTTTATCAACTGGTCAATCTTTACAATTGTCAACGAACGTTCAGAGAAAATATTGGATAATTTGATTTTGATTGATTTTTAACTATTGAAGCAGGCTATTTAGTGGGATTAAACCAACAAACGATAAAACTATTTTCATTTAGAACGACCGGAAGTTTAATAATCTTTTACCCTAGGTTCCGATCTTTCGAGCCCGAAACCCCTCACGCTCCCTTTGGCGCAACAGGTTTTGAAAATTCTGGCATCAGAACTAAATTGGTTAATTTGCGTCTTCGTCAGAAAAAAATCCAGGCACCCTTAAGGGCTTGTTTGATAAACGAATTCCTTATCAAATTATTATTTACCATTTGTCAATTATTCTTGACAGTATTTAAATAATTTTAGATACCTAAATTGCGGCACAAGTATCTCAGTTTATGAAGTCCTTTAATGTTCATTAATTAATTACATGTCATCGAAAGGAACGCTGTTAACATCTACAAGGAAGAAAGCGAACCCCTTCAGCGATTTGATATGTCGTATATAATGGCACTTGAATAAACACCCACTTCCTATGATATTATTCAAGCGGATAATTTATTAGAAAACTCCTTTGTACAAATGAGTTTTTGAATTTGAGAAAGAACCTGTCTTTCTCACTTAGCCCAAATTCTGAATGTATAGACCCTCGTTATTTGGACTTAGCAGGCATTTTCCTATCAGTTCTTTCGGAGAGATGCTAATTTCGGGCACTTAGGACGCGCACAGGTTTTTGGCCGATCCAACTTTTAAACACTATTACGAAAAGGCGACAAAAAATAATTCACAGGTTTTATCAGATACGTTAAATTTTTGGAGGCTTTTGTTTGGAATTAACAAATAAATCATTCTCTGAGCTTTGTAATCTGAGGTTTCTTGCTCAGACACAAATGCCTTGAAAACTCTTTAACCCGGGATCTTAACTAACATTCGCAAAATTACATCCGGCTGTTTGTTTTTTCGTGGTTACTCAACTTTGAGGTTAGTTACGTTTGAAACTTAACAGAATACCTTAGAAAGTTGAAGCCAGACTTTCATTTTCGTTTTTCCTCTTAAATCTGGAAGCCTGGAGCCGGCTTTATCTTCGGAGGACAGTTATAAATTAAATTAATTTTTCCTCTCGATATTGTTTTACTTGAAACATTACATTTGTACGCCTTTTAATATTATCAAGCAACTTATTAGATTGCAGTAGGAAATGATTGACGTGATTAAAATATCTTCATCCTCTACTATCTCTTATCTAAAATGTCTTTCTCTCTAGTAGAGGTGAATTAACTTGAACTCAAATTTTGAAGTGGGTAATTAATTACTGTCGTCCTCGGAATTCCTAAATTTGATTCCGGGGAAGGTCGAAGTCATTTTTCATCTACATGCATTGGTATAATCGCTTATTTCTTTGGGCGTGAATTAACTATCGCTTGCATTCTCCAAGGTGGGTGTATTTTATTCAACAAGTGTTATCGTTGTACCGTGTAATGAGGTGTGGGTAGGAACACAAGCTGTTAAAGTAAATTGCACTGTGATTCTTCAGTGTTCATTCGATAGTTTCACCTAATTTTTGCACATGAATAGACGCACGCTCAATAACCTAATTGCTTCAACAAAATTATTTATGTCATCATTATCGCTTATAGTAGCCGTATCCGATATCTAAATTCTAGATGGAACCATCGATTCTGAAGAAATACAATACAATAAGAAAAGAAATTCGAGTATAGTGCCACCCAACGCAAGACCTCACAATGGACTGTTGCCAGATTTCTTCTCAGCTTTCTTCTCAGCTTTCGTTAGAAAATCACGTGCCAGACTTAAAAAAAATTAACGTAAGACCTAAAAGTAATAACTGTGTTGTAAACATGCATGTGCACGTTCACGTGCAAGACTTAAGACTTAAGTTCCCTTTTCTCGTGGTACGAATTCTTCAACATTTTTCTCCGAGTCTCTCGCACACTCATTTTTTGGACTCGAACTGAACGTATATCGATACCTAAAGTCACCCAATATTGAAAATTCCCACTTCTGTGGAAGTTTTTAAAGGTATTTTAGAGTTTATTTTTTCACTAACAACAAAAATATCCAACACACTGAGTTATGGTAGACTGACAGGATCAAGTTGCACAAATAGATGTGTCAAAAGCGCAAACTCGCAGCCTTGAAAAAACTGTTTTATGCACGATTGTTTCGACAAATCTTTGGTGGTTTATCAAACCAATGTTGACGTTTTTAATTGTCCAATATTAACTGTTCTCAAAAATTAAGGTGTTGATCTTATGGCGATTATAAAAAATGGGTTCTATCAGGTTATGCACATTCCTCTTTTCCCATCTCATTTCCTTATTTTCCACCAATTTTCAGTTCCAAGAGTTTGGCATGGCAATCATTAATTCCTAAAACCTACTCTGTCTCATTTACAGCATCTTTAAAATAACACCAGGCGATCCTCTTTTTATTTGAAAAGCCTTCTCTGTATGTTCAGGCTCGAAGCAATGGGAGTGAACTCTGCACTAACTGGTCTCATTATTACATTGTTCGCTTGGAGAAAGTGACCTCGGAGCGCATTCCAGCAAACAAAAAGTCGTCACGTTTCGGTGACCCACGCAAACTATATATAGGATTTCAAACTAATTGTGGTCATTTCTTTTAGCGCCATGATCCGGTTGCGGGTGCCCAACCTTGCTAGCTATATGCCGGCTAAAAACCTCGGGAAGGTTGATAAACAATTAAGCGTCTGATGTGATATCAACCTCTTATCAGTGATTTCCAGTGCAATGACAGTCACTTCGCGGGTCCTTGCAAGTAAAAAGAACATTCCATTTGAATACCGCTGAAAGTAATTAGATGAAAAGATGTTTTATTGTGGTTCAGCAATCATGTTATTGTTAAAAAAAAAACTTTTAGACAGATAATTAATGAATGTTTATTGTACGGTGAATGTTACCGCAAAGATGATCGGATGAAGTGACATTCAGTTTTTCCAAACAGATTACGACCACCTTGGTTAACTTAAGTTTAAACCAATTATTGCAGGTTAAAACTGTGTTTTCAATTTGATGCACATAAGTTCAGCAGAGATACGTTCAATGTACATCACAATCTTTATTTGCTCCAGTCATGTTCAAGAACACATGATCAAATTTACACTCACGATTATCTTTTACAGGTGCTTTTAAGACATTTAGCGGCAGAAACATTCTCTGTTCATGTGAGATGGACGTCAAATACTTGCTCTCTCTCCTACTTGTGTGTTTAGGAAATGTTCAAGGTGAGTTAATATTATGATGTGTTTTTACTGGTGAGACTTTTTATCATAACATCGTTAACTTTAAGAACAAGCTGGGAAAATAATATTTCAGTGGCGCCTGAAATAACAAACATAGTTAAATTGAACGCACGCAACAGAGTGAGTTATTTCTTAATAATTATAACATGCAGTGTTTCTGGAGGAACACAACCAATTTTTTTCGTTTTCTTTCAGCTCCAATGTTCAGCAAAACAACTCGAGTCTCATAAAGATTGTTGTGTTAGATAATTCAACTCATAAAATGATATTATTTTATACGTTTCTGTACTTGAAAACCATAAATGCGACGGAACCGGAAAACGAATTTGAGTGTATAATTCTTTTCAAAACGCTATTTGCTTTTTACCTCAGCTCAATTTTTTGTCAGATGCTGATGGCAAAGTTTGGTTCTCAAACAAACAGAAGGATATGTTAAATTAAAATATGGTTAACAAGAACTTAATCGAACTTGACAGCCACTACTTAGTTTCTCAGGTGAATTCAATCAAATTTTATTCGGGGTTTAACTTACGCGAAAATGACTCCCATGCCTTGAACGAAAACAAAAACAATTTGATTTTGTGTAAGAACTTACAGCAAAACATTTACAAGACAGGGATGGCTAGTACTAAAATCACAGCTAGAAAGAGGAGTGACTACAATATCGAAAGATTTAAAACACGCGATGCGGACTAGATGTTTCTCACGTTTCCCTACAAATTCCTTTCGACGATTTTCAAACATATTGTTACAACATGATTTTCACTTCGTTAATAAATTGTTTGCATAGTTGTTTCAAATTCTTCAAGTTTTTTTACCCAGTAGATCAGGAAGTACATTTCTTTAGTACTGAATAGTTCATCCAGTAATGTTGAAAATATAGTAAGTTGCTTTAATCCTTGCCCGTCCAAGTTAAGTCTACAAATTTCAACAAAGTGAAGGCCAGAGGTGAATAGCCAATCTTACGAAATATGCTACTGCTTTGTCGTAATAGATAATACAGTATAAAATTGCACGACAATCTGATATAACAGAGATAACATCACGTTGTTGGCATTAAGTTTGTAAGTGTTGTTTATAAACGCACATTACATTTGACATATATTCATTAATTATGGAACATTTTAGAAACACCACGGCAAGATATTTTTTTTAGTCGCATTTCATCATTCATCGGCGCTTTATTAAGATTAACCGAAATATTCGGAAATCCTAGTTATATAAAGGTCAGAACTACAAAGCAGAAGTTTATAGAAAGAATTTAAATGTGTGAAACAGAATTCGAGAAAATCATGGGGTTCTCTACCCTAATCTTAACAAAACAATATTTTTCCATTTAGGAAGACGCGTATTGAGATCAGGCGAAGGATTAGTTTCGTTTTGTTTTATTTTTCTATACCACATTAGATGTGAGGTCAATTACTGAATAAACCATCTGCCAGAAATGATTTAAGTATGTCAAGCGCTTGTCAAGACAGAAACAGATGTTCAAACAAGAAGCCAAATGCGCATGCGAAATACGCGATTTAATATACTTTTTTTAAATTTGTAAAGTTAAGTAAAGTGATCAGGCGTGGGCTCGAATGCACCCTGGTTGTGACTGTCCTACCATTTATGGGCGTTTCCGAACATCAACTGGGCCACATGAAGAAATAAACGCCGTCAGGAGAATTTAGCATATTAAAATGTTTTTTATGTTGTGAAAACACTAAAATCCCCAAATCCCTATAAACTTTTCGTTTCTCCTCCACTCGTCATTTCCCCTTGCAGTTGTTCTTGGTACCCTGTCAAAAGTAACAGTGGAAGAAGGAGAAAATGCGACTCTGCCCTGCAGTACCTCCTTCCAAGGAGGAACCTTATACAAAACCACCTGGTTTAGAGGCACAGAAAAGCTCATGGTTATCACAGCTGCAAAAATACCTGGTTATCAACCTTCCATCTACAAATATTCCCAGCGAAAAAAACCATACACTCTAGTTGGTCAACAATCTCTTCGATTAACTGGTGTGGATCGATATGATCATGGTAACTACTCTTGTACTGCGATGTATCTGCTGCCTCCTTTTGACTTCAAAAACGTTAAAGATGAGGTCACGCTTCTTGTTAAAGGTAAGTCCATTCAGCTTTTCTCGTCCGTTTGGGAAGACCATGGTATAATTTAGCGGCTTGATATCAACGCATAAATATTCTAGTAAATAGAAAACAGGAACGTTTGACAATCTTCTCGGTTAAGCACGAAATCTATTTTCAAATTTCAGCCCATCCCATAATTACCACCACAAGTCCATCGATTCAAAATATTACCAAATCAGAGAGAACACTTGACCTCAAGCTCGATTGCAGCGTCAGTGCTTTTCCAAAGGCTGACGCTATTTGGCAGAAAATTGATGGACAGCTGCCAATAGACAAGACCAGTCAGGAACCCAATGGCACTCTGGTGATAAGGGACGTGTCTGCAGAGGACAGCGGGACATACGCCTGCGCTGCTTTTAACGAACTTGGAGAGGATCAAGTGAACTTCACCGTCACCATCTTTGGTAAATGAAATAATTCTTAAGCATTAAAAGAGATTTTTCTTTTCAGGGATTCGTGTCACGCGCAGAAAAAATCTATGGTTTTGATGTGAACATGTTTAAAGCATAAAAACACTGAGGTATTCTCCTATCGTTTTAGCCCGTGTTTGTACATGTTTCTGCAAAAACACTCGAAAAAGGTTGAGAAAACTCGAAAAATTTATGCAATAGTCCCCTGCGACTCTCTTTCAGAGTACAGTCCTCGTTCCTCGTTCTCGGTAAGTTCCACTTTTATTTTTTACAACTGGAGAAACACAAATTGTATAACGCCATTTTTTTGCGGAAACGAATCCTTGAAATACTATTCCTATGCATTCGTTTCCAGTCTTTGGGAACACTAACTAATGTGGTTATGACTACAAATTATGATAGTTTTTGCTGAAAAATGGTTCTAGAGATTTCGAAAATATCTTTGCGTACTGAAAACTGGAACGAGAAGAATGAAACTAGCGCTTCGAAGATGAACCATTCTGTTATTGCATGTCATGTCAAGTCTGAAGTAATTTCGATGCCTCTAATAGGTTTCCTTTAACTCCACAGAACCACCTCGAATCCTTGGAAAACGAAAATTTCACGCCAATGTAGGCGAGGTAGCCAAGTTGATTTGCGTCTCTCGCGGGAATCCCGAGCCGGCGTTTACGTGGTCATGGAGCAATTCTGATAACAACACTGTCACTATCAGACAAGGCGAGGAAATCAGTGGGTACAGCGTGACAACGTCACATAGTAGCAAAACAAGTCAAAGCACTCTTGAGATTGCCAAGGTCATGGAAGATTCGTGGATGATCTATAGATGTAAAGTGGTCAATGCGATTGGAACAAGTACAGCTGATATCTCTCTGTCGGGAAAAAGTAAGGGTCTTTTTGATATCCAGACGTGATTGCATGAGGTTGAAAGAAACCGCCGTAAAATAGACTAACCAAACGGTGATCAGGATCCAATTTCTCTTGAGGATGCTCAATACAGAGTAATACTAATGAGTATTGAGAATAAACGAGCTGATACCTGTTAAAATTAATATTTGATGAAATTATCCAAAATGGTTCAATAAAAGATGCATGGAGAACGTTACAGAGAATTTGCAAATTGATCAGCCCTCCCTTTTTTCCCCAGCTCATCCAGAAAGTCCAACAATTCTCTCCGTGGAGACCAGTGTAACAAATGCGGTGGTCACGTGGAAATTTGGCGACGATGGGGGCCTGGCGCTAATCGCTTTAAAACTCCAGTATAAGAAGGGTTCTCAAAGCAACTGGCAGGAGATTCAGATCAAACCGCCAAACAAAGTCAAGTACACTATCATGGAGCTCGAGCCCAATACCAACTATAAGTTTCGTATCCTAGCAACCAATAGCCTCGGTAGCAGTCCTCCTAGTTCAATTTATCTTGCCAAGACCACGAAATCGGGTAGGTGACTGTGGTGTAATACCTGTTTGGAAGTTTCGCTCAATTTTCAAGAATTTCGCCTACTATATTAAATTTTCTCGTGTCAGCTATTTATTAGGAAATATTATTCTTAAACCTTACCTTGATTTCTAAATTAAAATTAAAGAATTTTTCATGCTTAGCGTGCATATATCGAGTTATGGATGCACGCGGGAAGTTTAGAGAGCACGAGAGAAGCGTTAGAGTTCTGAGTGCTCTCCAAACTTCCCAATTGCATCAATAACTCGATATACGCACGTTAAGCATAAAGCAATTCTTAATTATAACATATCGGGTGCGCTAGTCCTATCTAATCCCTATTGAGCTTTCATGAAGAAAATATCTATATAGTCAGTATGATCGCTCGCGGGTGGTTAAGAGAGACTGTCGCTTAGGTTGCAGTAACACCTATTTTTTTCGTTTTTAATATGACTGAATCTTAAACCGAGTTCTTTTTTTTCAGAATCCAACACCAGTGCGCATTCCAAGAAAGGTCTCGCTGTACTCACTGACAACATGACAGTGCTGATCGCGGCCGTCGTTGGAGGGTTTCTCGTCATCATTATTGCAATCATTGGCGTGTTCTGTTTTGTTAGAAAAGTGCATAAGAACAGCACCCCGGGAAATACACCAGTGAACAGTCGTCCAACAAGCCAACAGGAACAAGCTGAAATGACCTCGGTAAGGCGCTAAACCTTCTTACGGCTTTATTAGTTTATAGATTCATGTTTGTTAATGTTGCAGTATTCTGATCATTTGAAGCATCACATCATGTCAGAAAATTGACCAGTTTATAGTGTTTTTGGCTTTCAAAACAGAGTCCAATCTGATATCTGCCGAGCCCTGGAAGAAACAAAATGGGATTTGAAAATTTACTTTTTTGTATTGCTTTCAACCTAATTTTCCTCTTATTGTTTTCATTTCTTAGTTATTGACACATACAATACCAGACATACCGCTGCCTCAACCCCTCGTGGAACTGGGAGCTACAGCGAGCCAGTTGTCTAACAACCCCTGGGAATTCCCGCGTAACAGAGTTGACTTGCAAGTGGTTCTGGGATCGGGCGCGTTTGGCCTGGTAATGAAAGCTCGAGCGCAAGGCATCAAGGGGTGCGTGGGTAAAATGTATGTCGCTGTAAAGATTATCAAAGGCAAGTACTTTACCTGACATAACATTAATACGATGAGACCAGTTGTGTTTAATTTTAGAATCCGTTTGACATTTACGAAAAAAGCGTTATAGGTGTGGTGCTTCCTGTAGAGCCTATAAACCAAATTATTAATGCTGACAGAGGATAGTTCTTTAGATAAGCTTTATGGCCAAATGAGAGCGAATGTCTTGTATTCTCGGGCAGTTATGAGGTCCGCTTCTTACTGGTACTACGTTTTCCCACTCGAGTTTGCTTTAACCTGGGGTATGACGTTCTCTGATTGCGGCTAGGCTTGCTTCTGGTGACATGTTGTCCTGAGTTTTCTACCAGTTGCATGTTCAGTTTCCTTGGCTTTTCACCGTTTTCGAGTTTCTCTGACATGTTAGTATACTATATTACGACTTGGAACTTGCTGTCGGTTAAATCAATCCCCGCGCTTCCAGCTGCTACTGTTTCCCGCGCTTTCGACCGGTTACACGTTCTCCCATTTCCCAGTTTTTTTTTTTCTATCGGTAAAGCGTATCAATTACGTCGATCGATTTCTAATTGGCTAAACGCACTATTTGCAGCTGCAGTGATCCGCTCTGTTACTGCTTTATTTTTTTTCGCGTAACCACCAACAAACGTCTTAATGCACAGTTGTTCAATTATTGACTTGTATTTGTTATTTATCTCTTAGAAAACGACAGTGAGACAGCCAGGAGAGACCTCCTAGCCGAGTTAGAACTCCTGAAACTAATTGAACCGCATCCTAATGTGATCGGTTTACTGGGATGTTGTACCAGGACAGGTTAGTGCAACTGACAAATTAATACCTGCCAACTATCATCCTGTTCTGTACCAATCTTTTTTTTTTGAAGAACAATTTCCAAGGAAAGAAGGTGGCTACTGAGGCCCCAAAGTAACGCGGCACTTATCTAGCAACGTTTATTGTAGTAGAAGATTGAAGCGACAATTTTAGATCACAAAGTTGCTAACTTTGCTAGATACCTAGTAGTTGTTACCCCGTGTGCTAATATTTAGTGCCCTCATCTCTACCGCTGTACCCCGAGCGGAGCGTTATGCGGCAGCGATGTAATGTAGCTTTAGAATTGTGGATTATTGAAACAGCTGTTCGAAACCTCTGAACAAGATATCGAATTGTTTTGATTCTCACCAATGACATTTTCTTGTCATTACCACGGTCAGTTATCATACGAGTCGCCTTAATCAAACGCCACTCAACGACCATCATCCACCATCCGTCCTCGTTGCGCCATGGGACGCATACGTCCTCCGCAGTCTCTCTCAGCTAGATCGGTATTAAGTTCTTTCTCCGGAGACCTTCTCTAAGTTTTTCTTTACTTACACCGTTGTTGTTGTTGTTGTCTGTTAACTCTGGTGTTCAGAACTTTAAAACCTTTTTTAGCAACGGCGGTCAACTAAGGATGGTGTTTTAATTTAACCCAACAGAGCCACTGATGGTAATAGTGGAATTCTGCGCGTTTGGCGACCTTCAGAGCTATCTCCGTCATTGTCGTGGAGTGGAAGACAAATATTATCAAGATTTGTACAAAGTTCCCGCGGATAAACTCGGCTCCAGAGATCTCCTGTCGTTTGCCATTCAGACTGCAAGAGGCATGGCACATCTGGCTGCCATGAAGGTAAGAGCAATGCGAAGGCTTGGGCTCCAGCTTGGCCATATTCTCTCCTGATGAAGTTGGGGGGGGGGGGGGGGGGCGCCCCAAAAATAAAGGGGGGGGGATTTTGTGGGGGCAATTAGGCCCGGGGTTTCCCCCCCGGGGGGGGGGGGGGGTACTCAAAAAAGTTTTATACGGGGAGGCTCCGCCCCTAGGTCCAACCCCTTACCCTTTTATATACCATGTTTTTAGAAAAAGC
>Ga0126337_10000241_pt1 | contig 24443 bp, 21 predicted proteins | sample DipCmetagenome_FD_92527 | JGI IMG/M metagenome (GOLD analysis project Ga0126337, IMG submission 92527) | Coral microbial communities from La Bocana,Puerto Morelos, Mexico - Diploria C A metagenome | ecosystem: Host-associated > Invertebrates > Cnidaria > Coral | place: La Bocana,Puerto Morelos...
ATTCCGCTTTCCTACCCATTTTTTCCTGTTAATCCCACCATCCCACTCTTGTTTGTTGGAGAACCCCTTCAAATTGACTATCAAAGAAATAACAAAACATACCTTTATCGACTTTGGTTTGTTAGTAGAATATATTGTCGTCAAAATAAACTGATGTAGGCTACTATGTTCCAAGTTGCTACTTTTCTTTGGTTGTAATCATTTACAGACTGAGAGGAAAAATTTACTTTTCCAAATTTATTTGGATTAGGGACGGTTGGTAAGAAAAATTATAGTTGAATACTAAAGTGGTGCCAGGGAAAATTTCCCCCAAAAAAGTCATGAAAGCTAGCACTGAAAAAAATGTTGCATGTTTTTAAAAAAAAATTGCACAGAGTATTTCATCCTGTGAAATAAATCCCTGTACAGACAGTGGCCGTAAGAAACTGGGGTGAACTGAAAATTTCCCACTCCACCTGATGGTCTGTCCATAAGCCAGGAAGACCCTGTAGATGAGGCTGGTTTTCACACAACAAGTCTCAAGCACTGTCCACATGCAAAGAATTTGAAACCAGAAATTCAAATAACATTGAAGAATGCACAATAAGACACAGCTACATGCTGAAAAGATTTGTTTCTGTCAGCTTGCAGTTTTAGCTCTGGTCAACTTATGATGAATTCATATTGGAATTGAAATCCCATTTCCCACTCTTTTACCCTTACCAATCCCGCATCCCAACCCGATAACAACACAAAATCCCACTCCCAATGGCAAATGAAATTCTCACTTCCTACCCCTGTTTTCAGCTCAAATCCCAAATAACACTGCAAAAAAAATCCTGCATTTTGCCAAACCTACTGGGGACCCTCTGTTTTAGGATTTTGCTTTATTTTCAGCCTTTCCATCATTCATGTTTTAAGGTTTCGGATGATTTTCCACCATTCTGCTTTTCCATCATTCCATGTTTTAAGATTTCAGGTGGTTTTACGCTGTTCTGTCATTCCTGCCTTTAGGGTCACTGTAAGGTATTTTTTTCCATCCAATTTCTCTTCAAAGCTCACCAGGTAAGCCAGGTTGTGTGTATATAACACTTATTTATGACATTTTTATTCACTTATAGGTAATTATTACCAACAAGGAAATATACGAAAACAGGAATTGTTTTCAAGCTGCAGCATTCTGGGAGTTCCATCCAGTCATGTGACCATAAAAGATGATCTGTGAGTGAATGCATGGAAATTCCATTGTATGTTGTTTGAGGAGTTATATTTTCCATGTTTCCATTGAGTTTTATGTCTGTGCAATCTTACAGGTCTTTTCTAAAATATGTCTACTAGACACAGGAAAGGGTTTTACAAAAACTCTTTGTCAGCAAAAGTTTGCTCATACATCCGTTTGTACATAATACAGTTGAACCTCCTTAAAACAACCACCCAAAATGTCATGCATGGGTGGTTACTTACAAAAGGTTGTAACTTAGAAGAGATTAGACCATATTGGGTTAAAATTTTGCCTCATTAACAAGGTAACTACAGAAATCTAACCATGTTTGAGAAAACATCTGGTACTTCCCATTGAGAAATTTCCATCTCTTGTACTTACCACACAGGTATTTGCTCCTTGGGTAGTTGGGAGCAGTGACCATTATGATATGACATTGTATAACATCTGGAGTAAAATAATGTACCGGTAAGAGTTTGTTTGGAAATGTAACAATTGAAAATATGAAAAAGAAATTTATGAAAAACAACTTCAACTCTTTTGTGTGTTAATTTTGTCTCCATGCCGTTTTGGGGTAATGTCATTGCAAGTTTCAGCTTCATTGTTTCACTCTCTCGAATGTATCTAGAGAAGAAAATGATGAAACTGAAGCTCGCTGGAATCGCATTGAAACAGTAGCACACAGAAAGTAACACACAAGTCAAAGTAAGTCATTGTAACAGTTATTCAATTTCTTTTCCATATTTTCAACTGTTACAAACGATTATTACATTCCCATACAAACTGTTATATTTATGCTGTTATGCAATGTCATATCTGAATGTTCATTGCTCCCAATTAGTTATTACCCTTGGCCCAGGGATACCATGGCTTTACTATCCAATTTCCATTATATTGTCTGAGGGCGGTTTATGGGAAGATAAAAGCAAATCAAACTTTACAAGGTTCCAAACATAGCGATTTAATTGAAAACTTTTGGTGGAAAACTGGTCACTGAGGAGAGGTGGTTCCTTATGCGAGGTAGTTGCAACCAGAGGTTCAACTCCATTTTGCTTTGCTTTCAGTGTGCTCTAAAAGAGATGTTATTCTATGTTGGTTTCAGTTCTCTTCCTGATGATCCCAATGTTGACTGGGATACCAAGATTGTCAGCCAAATAATTCTTGATCACATCAAGCACAATCAATTTCAAATGGTAAGATGAAGTGGGGTTTAAGAGAAAGTGGGTGCGTGGGGTGAGGCAAGCAGCCTTACACCAAAATTCAAAACAATGTACAAAACTTTGAACCTGGTTCAAAATACAATGATTCATGATTTGAAACCCTTTTTGCCAACAGGGAAAGAAATAGATTTATCTGCCCATGTACATTTGTACTGGATTTTAGTTAAATCATTGTGATTGGTCAGAATATTTTCATTCAAAAGTGTTCTGTTGAATAAGTACATGACATATTTTTGTATAGTGAACAGGTCACCTCTCTTATGAGGGTTCTAGGTAAACAATTTCCTCACCCCAATCAGTTTCTGTGCTTTACTTTGCTAGTATTTTTGCAGACAAAGCCCCTGTGAATTACTAAGGTTTGTCACTGTTTTCTTAGTGGCTGTCTGACTGGATTTGACTTTCATTTAACAGGTCTTAACTTTTGACTCTTATGGGGTGTCAGGCCATTCAAACCACATTGCCATCTACAAAGCAGTAAAAAGATTGAAAGATAAAGGACTCCTTGAAGATGTTACAATTTATGTTCTCAACAGCATTAGCATATTGAGGAAATACATTTCACTTTTGGATCTTCTGTCCAGTGTCTACTCTCAGTAAGTACAACTCACAAAGGAATGTGTGTAATTCCCGGCCTCTCTGCAGACATCTCCTTTTCATTTCTTTCCCATGCATGAATGAAAATGACATTCTCATAATGATGTGAATGGTTTTACATTTTCACTCTGCTTTTCCTTGTTAGTTACATGTGGTCAAAAATAAAGTGCTGACTCCAAATGGTATTAATATAAATTAGGAGGTCTTTCACCAAACAGAACTTAGCAAAGCGCAAACAATGAGATCCTGTTTGTCAGAATCATGGGAAAAGTTTTATGACATCATCAGTGAATATAGAATCAGTAAACATTGGTCATCCGACAAGCAGATAAAGCAAAAACGTCATGTGACAAGCAGATCAAGCAAGAAAAGGGTTGGTGAATGATCCTTAAAAACTAGGAGTCTCGCAAATTGTTGCAGAATTTTGCACATCTTGCAGTCATATTTTGTTAGTGGTTATGTGCATATCACAGTCTCGATTTTTTTCATAAAGTTGTCTTGCAGTGTCAATTATTTTTCAAGGCTAAGAAAGTTGTGAAGTACTCAATTTGTTTACTTTGTTTATGTAACCTTAATAAATGATGTCAGAATGCCTTAGAACCTGAATGTCTAGAGTGCATATTAAACACTCTGAAGTCTGGCAATTGCAGTAGTCAAAATACCTTGGGCTTGCAAAGAAAAAACGCGTCTCACCTTTTCGCAAAGTTTTGCTTTCACGACTCACCACCCCTAAGACAACAAGTCATCATAGTCTACCCAGAAAACTAATTTTCCTTTCTCTCCTCACTAATTAGGCAGATGTTCATCTCAAGCCCACAGGAAATTATTTTAGCACAGGTAGGTTAAATTGTCTGAAGAAAATATCAAATTGTTTTTATATACTGACTCTGATGAATGTTGAACATTGTGTCAACAGAAGGCCATGTATGCTCACAGAAGTCAATTGCTGTGGTTTAGGAGACTGTACATCATGTTTTCCAGATTTATGGTGATCAACACACTGGAAGAACTAAAGTGAAAAGGCTGTAATCAACAGAAGAAATTTGGCACTAATTTAATACTCTGATCACTAGCAGCTCAGAGTTTGAAAGCTCTTTTCCAATAGTCTACAACCTTTTGTCTGTTTTTAACATTGATATGGCAATGACAATCAAACAACATGTAATCAACTTGGAAATTATTGTCCTTATAACTCAACATAAATGTATGGTAAAGGAAAATCACCCTATTACTCAAGAGTGATGTTGATCACTCAACATCTTTACCATGTTCCATTACATTTCATTTTTTGAACTGACACTGTTAGCAAAAAATGCTGTTTTTTTCTTTTGTGAGCTACATGTAAGATTAAATAAACATTGCTATATGTTGAGCAGTCACTTTGCCATCATAACGATACAAGTGATACTTGAAGAATAATTTATATTCACACTAACATCAAATTACTAAGTTTTGCCATGAATTCACCATGTTTAAAAAAAAAATAAACAAGAAAACAGGAACATTAAAAATATTTAAAGGCTTAACATAGCATCTCTAGAAAGGGAATCAATAACAAAATAATGGAACAAAAATCCAGTATTTTCCATAAGACTGTCAGTTGGCACAAACAATGCCTGGTAATAAGTGATATACCATGCAAAGGTTCTACTAAAAGTCACCACTTAAAAATCTTTTTATTTCTTCTTTTCTTGTTGGTGAGTCTCTTCAATTTCTTTTTCTGTTTTATTCTCTTTAGAGCTTTTTTTCCAAGCTTCTTCTGTGTTCCATCTTCAGATTTCATTACAACGTCTTCTGTGCCTTCTGTTGATGTAGAAACACCAGAAAAGTTTAAATTATAAATGCCGACACAACAACTTTGTACAATTAAAGAGAAGGTTTACCAAAGAAAAAGTGCCAATTTTGGAAAATCATCCTTGAAACAATGGTCATATAAAAAACTTTCAAATATTTAATAAACTTAATCAAATTAAAATTATAATTATTTAATCAAATTTTAATTATATGAAATAAAGAAATAGAGCACGCATTTGAAACTACTCCAAAAAAATAATAACTGCTCTTATGCTGTAACGAAAAGGTTGCGTATAAAATATGGGGCAAACCTGGAGATTCCATGAACTAGTACTGACAAAACACATACGGTAGACATATAAGGCTACCTGTATCCACCAGGGAGGGGGTTTACTGGAAATCCTAGACCCCATACAGTATGAAGTCGCTGTTGTTATTTCCTTTACAACATTAAAATAATAATCCCATACCCGTAACAGCAGCGTTAACTGTAATTTTGCCTTCTTGGTTTTTCAGTGTTTCTCCTTGAGCTTTTTCTTCGTTTTTATCTTCCTCATGACCCTCTGTCTCCACAATCATTTCCTTGTTGTTTAATCCAAGTATCTCCTCCAATTTTGCTTTTACCTTTGGCTTTAATTTTTCCCTCCTTTCAGCCCGAAGTTTTCGCTTTCTTTTTGATCGAATACTCTTCGCCATTTTTGATAAACACACGTGTGCACGGTATGGAGCCTGGTATCTAATCTTTAGCATATGCTTCATGTATTCGGTGCTAAGTATACTTTATTTCTTGGATGCTTCATGTATGTTGTCGAATAGTGTACAGTAGATGGTACAAAATGGCGCTTGCGGCCAAAACTGCAAGATTTGCCATGGGAAAAACAGTCATAGATGCACAATTCTTGGCAGACAGTGTACTTTTTATGAATAGTAAGTATGGCATGCAGAGGAATGCCAGGCACTGTCACTTTAGTGACTGATTGCTCCGAGACAGACTGCCAGGCACGTGTTTATTATTTAAAAAATGGATAATTTACATTATTAATCCTAGATAAGCTTAATCCTACTTCTATTATAGATATATATTTTTTCTTATTCTTCTGGTTGTGTATTCTCTATATTTAAGCATTGGAAGGCAAGGGCACTTTTCAAAGCTAAGAAGAGGGGGGGGAAGGGGTCAGGTCAGGTCAGGTCAGGCATTTAAAATAGAGATAACCAGCGTTATTTTTTATTTTAAGCATTGTTTAACAGTTTTCTTATTTTTCTACAGATGACATTATTGCATTAAATAAACCATATGGGGTGCCAGTTCACTGTAAGTGGATAATACTGAAGAGTTGAATGATGATTTTCAGTCTGTACTGCACACTCTCAAGAGTTTGTTTGTATTTTTTGTTTTGTTTCAAGTTGGACATTACAAAATGTAAACATTTTGCAAGTACTAACATGAATTAAATGCAAAGTTTTAAAACAACGCCATTATGGATGCAAATCGGTCAAAGCTTTATTCTTTGTTCTTTCTTATATCACCTGATGAAACAACTTTGAAGCTGTAAAACTCAATGAAGCTACTGGAAAAAGAATTTGAAAGACCTCAAAGATAAGGTATATGGTTCGTAATGAATAGCATTGATTGAAGTTCCATTGATTGGGAATATATAAAGTTTATAAACATTAGGCTGCTGAGACTGTGCAGTACGGACTGGAATTCATCATTAAAGTTGATTTAGAGTTTTCATTTACACTTAATATTAAAAAAAATTAAATAAAAATGTGGGTCATTTATCAACATTTCTACAAAATAGAGCTCTGTAACTGTGGTCTCTAAGTAGACTGATTGCTTCAATTCAACGGTGGAAAGGTAAACACAGTTGAGTTATTAGATCGTGTGTACTAAAGGCATCCACAGTGGAGTGTCAATGAATACTCTTGATTGACTCTCAATTAACACTAGATTGACAGTCAATTGACATCTGACTTGATCAATACTTAGCTGACACTTCATCGTCACTTGATCAACATGTTGATCAACACTCAATCAACACTTGATTAACAGTCAGTTGATAGTCGGCTGAGTGTTGACTAACTCATATGTATTGATCAATACTTGATGGTATGTTTGCAAATATTAGTCAACTCTCAACCGACTGTTGACCGTGATGCCGAGCTGTTGATGGAAGTTAGATTAAGGGTAATGATTAATTTTTTTTTTTTTTGTCTTTATTACCCAAGATTCAAATTATCAACATTTTTAACCACCTAGGCAGGGTTTCAAAAAAAATTCGAATTTCAACTTTCCCTTCAGACAAGCAGCTCTCAAAATATGTTGCTCACCCTGGTTAAGTCTTAGTTTATTTTTTTATTTAGTTGGCAGACAACTTCCCTAAGAATGAAAAGTTACTCGCTCAGCAACTGAGATACAGACAACTGGATGGCACTTTCTTTAGCCCTGCTATGGGAGCAGAAATTTATTTGGAAAATTGGGAGGTTTGACAAAAATTGAGATTAAACCTCTCTAAAGTCTTTGCCAAGGAACCAAAAATGTTTTGAATAAATTTTAGTAGGTTTAAAAATTCAAGAGTTTAAAAAATGAGGATTTTAATCTTACAAGTATAATAGGCAAGAATTTATCAGGTGATAAAATTTAATGGTCTCTACTCCATCCAGTAGCATGTTCTGTGTGCATAGTCCTAATATGGAAACAGATTTGAATATCTATTTATTGAAAAGCTGTATTTGTTAATCTGTTATTTTGAAGCGGGTCCTGGTGTAAAGGTCAGTATAATGGACATGCTGGATGAGTTTACAGAAATCAAAAAATTGAAACAAAGACCAGAGCTGGCACATCGAATTGACAAGTAGGTGCTTTTGTTATACATCAGCCTATTTCCTTCAGGATAATCTTGAGCTGTTGTTAGGGAGCTCTAACTTGATAAATTACTTTGAAATTAAGGAATGTCACTGATGCCAGGCTATACACAAGTCCTACTGCCAATACCATCATGTCCATCATACCTAAACTTATTGTTAAGTTTTAGTGGACACAGTCATCTGTCACACCTTCAGTCACTTTGCTTTCAAGATGGCTTTAGCTCAGTTGTCGAAAAACATCAGTCACCAATAATACTTCTTTTCAGAACTACTACTGCTTTAGAAAACTGATTCCATTTTAGATCTGGTACATCCTCTACTTAGGTGAAAATCAGTTTTGAGCCATGCCCATAAAATTAGATTCAGATGGTGTACTCCATAACCCCCTTTCAACAGCTCAACATTTTTTTTTTTGCATTTAACACAAAAACAAAATATAGTTACTGTAACTTAAGTATACTTACTATTATATGCTGGAAAATTATTCACTTACAGGGACTGCAGTGGAATTCTGTTATTCACAAGGTACTGGTCAATAGCAAACAAATTTCACTCATTTTATTATTGTGATTGATTTTAATATTTTCAGTAGGTTCCCAATAGCTCTAACTGCTTTTTATCTGTTTTCACGGGGAAGCTATTATAAGAAAGATGTATAACTTTATTAACTTAATGGCTATTAATGGTAACAAATTGAATTTTAATACTTGACAGTAATTAAATTTTTAGGTCGGCAAGTGCAGCCGGCAAGATAGCAGAAATGTTCGCCAACAGAACAATAAGTAAACAGTACTGGGCTATAACAGTTGGAATACCAACACTTGAAGAAGGAGAAATCAATATTCCCATTGGCGAGGCAAAACTTCTTGGAGGATATCGCATTGTTGCTAGACCAGATCTGATTGGAAAGTCTTCAGAAGTATGGCAATGTGCAGTTCCAGAAACTATCCATACTCTCCCTAAAGAAGGAATTGGAATTTCCTGGAGGTGGGGGGCTTCTGTAAGAGCAAACACATATGAAGAAAGAAACATATGAAGCTTAATTGGAATTTCCTAAGGGGTTGGAAGGAATGGATAATTTCTGATACCACACAATAATAGATAATTTAAATGTTGCAAAGTAATGATATCATAAAGTGTAATATTGTTTATTTCACAATGTAATCACTTGGGATGTAGATCATGACATTTCAACTGGTTCTTACTAATAAGTCTTCTTCAGGCAATTAGGAGACTGCACAGTATCATTTATATCACAAAGGTCGGCTGTGATTGGTGCAATACGATCCTCCCATTCTTCTATTGTCCTGGCAAGCAGCTGTTAACTCAGTGGTGTGCTATTGTACCATTCTGCTGTTGTGTATTTATTTTAATTGCAGGCATCCATGCTTCAGGAATTTCAAGTTCACTATTCCTGTTGATTATATAAGGGTGAAGTGTTATGTGAATAGTTTCCTTGACCTATGTGTGTATCAGTGAGGATCTCTGTCAATAAACTTGACCTCGTTCCAGATAGGATAGTGGCCGGTTTTGTGGGTGTGTTCAGAAATGGTGGAGGTCTAGGTATGGGGGAGTCGTATATCCCTTTCGTGTTCTTTGATCCTCTCTAATGTAGACTTTGCCGCACTCACAGGAAATCCTGTAGACAAGGCCATCCTGTTTAGCTGGGTTGACGGTGTCCTTTGGTTGTACTAAGTGTGACGGCAGTGTCAGAACAATGGAACCATGGAACACATGGACAAAATGCACCAATCACAGCCAACCTTTGTGATAGAAATGATGCAGTGCAATCAGTCTACCTCATTGCCTGAAGAAGACTAGCAGTAAGCAGTTAAAACATCGCGATCTACATCCCAATTGACTACATCATGAAACAAACGATATTACATTTGCATCTACCATGATGAATAACAACAAACTTTTCCTTAAATAAGTTTCTTAAATTTAAATACCTCACTAAGGATGTTATTGACAACTCATAAAGTTGTCAATTTCACAGTATTATAATTTTAATTCCAATTTCTTGTCATTTAACTGATGTAAAATGTTTTTTTTTATTATTATTCAGCTGTTAAGTGCCGCTGGTTTTAAAAATGCGAAAACAAAATTTAAAATTTTGGACATAAATCAGAGCACATGTGCTCTTTTACAACTAGAGCCAGTCACAGGATTAAAGCAACAAATCAGAGTTCATGCAGCAGAAGGACTGAAATGCCCAATACTGGGTGATCACAAGTTCTCTTCTGATGTGCGGCAGCCTCAGGTAGGTTTAGACAGTTCAGAATGAAGGATGATGTAATCTAGCATTATGGCCAGCGATAAGTTTCTGTTAATAGCATTAAAGAAAATATATATTTCACACTACATAGCAGAACATTGGTAAGATTTAATATAATTCAAACATTACAATTACCGGTATACAACACTTACTGAAAGAAGAGTTACAGTACAGAGACGGAAATGTCCCAAAGCACTAGACGTCAAGTGGATCACTGGTAAAACATGAACCAAAAACAATAGGCCATAATTATTTTATTCTCAGTAATGGACTGGAACTAGCTTTCAATGGAGGCTCATGCAAGGGAACAGATTGATGTCATGTGCATGTCATGTGCCCCCACATTAGCCTCAGTTGCAAGCTAGTTCCAGTCCAATACTGAAATTACAAATATGGTCTTCTAAAATATTATATTAGCAACAAGTAAAACATGAATCATGCTTGGCCCCCAGGGCATGTGGTGAGTGATTTCCAATACATTACAAAACATGAAAAGCTTTTTGAGCCTATATGTGTAATTAAAAAAATCGGAACAAATACTGTTTTCAAAATTAAATGGGAAGGTGCTTTGTTCCATCACTTAATGGCCTTATATTAACATCAAATTCATGTATTTTTTCAAAGGTGTTACCTCTACGTTTACTTCAGCTTCTTCAGATTAAAGGTGTACAGAACAGAACAGATCCCAAAGCAAAAGGAAAAATCCGACCATGGCAAAGAGCGCTCATTCCTCTCCATTTACATGCACGACAATTAACTTTACCAAAATTGTATCATGGAAATCATATAATAATTAAGGCACCTCTGCCTGAATATTTTGAAGGAACTCTTCAAAAGTTAAACCTTCATCCAAAGAGGAAGAACATGACACATTCCAAGGATCTGATAGAGTATTACAGACTAAAATAGTTGAAAAAGCCAAAAAGTGTTGGATTTTAAATTAACTAGTATAGTTAAATGATTGGTAAAATGAGGGTGCATGTAACCAAGTTTGTAAAAAGGTAGAATTTTTAACTCTGGACAGAATATCACAACAGGTTGTTGAACTCATGGGTTGATGATATCACTTGCAGTGCGTCAGTTGGAGAAACGTTCCCCATTTTTTGAGTGTAGATAAAATGATATCAAGAACTGACTCTCGAATCCTATTGAAATATTGGCATGTAAGGGTCTTAAATGTATTGATTTCCAGACTTTTAGGATCAATTGATGTTGCAGATGTACTTAGTTGATGAGTGTTTTTGTTTAAATAGAAAGATGAAGAAAATGACTTTTTCTCTTTTCAGAAACACCACAAAAAAACAAAAGGAAAATCTCATTTAATTTTGATTATCAAAATGTATATATTCTTTCCTCGTGCTATCATTATGTCAACAGCTCCTGCTAGTACTCTGTTTCCATCAAGCTATAAAATCATTCTGAAGTACAGGTTTCATTGCATGCTTTGTTACAGGGTGTTTTCAAACAGATAAAATTAGCTTCAGAAAGAATGCCAAAATGAAAGAGAGAGATATCTTTATTCAAACTTTATTTACATTGCTAGCTTAGCTCTATCTCAATCTATTCCACATAATCAAAGCTAGCTTAGCTCTATCTCAATCTATTCCACATAATCAAAGTCTTCTGGAATTCCAAAATTCTTGTCAATCATTTTCTCTTCCAACCCAAACTTCCTGACACACCAGGACTTGATGGTAAAAACATTGTCAGTCCACCGATTTGCACCTTCTTTTGCCATCACTGTTTCCTTTTGCATGTTTTCCAACACTTCTGGGTCACATTCTCTGTATCTCTCCAGCTCCTTTTCTAGTTCTTTACAAAGCTTCTCCTTCAGCATCAACTCTTGAAGAATGGCATCTCTGTCATCCTGTTTTACCATCAAATTTGTTAATTGAATTGTGGTACCTAAACCCCTGAAAGTTGCATTTTAGTTAATTTTTCAGTTATTGAAACATTTGATGGAAACAAAGGGAAAAGTTTATGACCAGAGAGGAAACCTTTCTGTCAACTAGAATGGTAATGCCCCCCGTTGATTATCAATCTCTAAAAGTCATTTAGTGTGCTGTAAGTAACAGCAGTCAGGTCCCAAAATCAAAACCTTTTAAAAATGAAATGCAGTAGTGTAGTGGAGGAATGGCTAGTCCTCTGGACCATGTTGTTCAAAAGCTGGTTAAAGTTGACCCAGGATTAAACATTAACGAAAGTATTTTTTGTGTAAAAGGTGTCTTTGCTGCACATGTTTCAGGTAACTTGGGATTACTCGAACTCAAAACAGAAGGACAAAAAGTATACATGGACAATCTTACCGAAAAGATACAAAACTGAAATCAAAATACTTGCTAATCTTGGGTTAGTTTAATCCAGTTTTGAACAACCCAGCCCTGGATTCCAGATCAAGCTGTCTAGGTTTAAGCCCTAGGCAGTTCTGTTCACTCTTTTATTTATCCCCAGAAATTCAAAATAAACTATACCAATACTTGCAGACACAGACTTATGCATGCCTACTGATGTGGCGGGACATGATGATGAATACTTACAGACTGCTCTCTGCCATTATTAGCTTGTTTCAGAAGTTTTGCGGTGGAGGCCACTTTCTTTTCACATTCATGTATTTGCTCAGTGAGTTGCTGTAGTTTCTGTTGTCTCTAGGAAGAAAATTAATACGGTACCATTGAATTCAGTACAGTCCAGACGGACAAATCATTTCTTATTTTACATTTCTCACTTTCAGCTGCCTTACATAAGACTCTAAGCTAGTCTATTGACTGGTTTTACTCCGTACTTTACTTACTGTATGCATTGCCTTGCTTGGGTAAGCCCAGAAATAAATGGAAGTACCAATTTTATCAGTGTCCACAAGATTATCATCAACTAAGCTTTGTAAGACTTCCTTAACAGACATGGATGCTATTAAAATCAGAAAGAAATCAGTCATCATCATGATCAGTGGCAGGCCCAACGCCATAAAAATAGAACATAAGGATAACGTTAAAAACATGCACACAGTCATCACTTTGTCTTACTAATTCCTTTTTCCTTGGGGGCAATTTTTTCAAGCTCCTTGAGTAGAAAGAAGTCTTTCTGTTGAAATTAAAAGTATCCAGATTAGTTTCAACTGATTATTATTGAGGTTGCTTGCAAGGTAAAGTAATGCCTGCATACAAGCCAAGGGGCTGGAGCTTATCCCAGTTTCTGTAGCAAGAAGCAACTAGAAATATTTCTACTCCTCCCGGGAGGGATGCGAGTCCATCACAGGGTTACCCCAGCATTATTTTTGCCAGTAGCCATTTTTACACCTGGATGGAGAGGGGCACTGTGAACACAAGACAACACAATGTCCTGTCCAGGACTTGAACCCAGACTGCTCCATCCGGAGTCAAACACACTGACCATGAGACCATGGTGCCTCCACTGATGCCTTCATCCCTAAGTTTCATATTTTAAAAATTTGAGTATCTCTGGAATAATCGTAGAGACTACGTGTTTATTTTTTACAAAAATGGCTTACATAGGAAAGATTCGAATTTCATCATAGTGGCAATTTAATTGACCTTACGTTTCAACCCTAAGGTTTATATAAAAAGCGTGACTCTTTGTCACCTTAATAAATATGTCCGAATGGAAGTGAGGTGAATTTCTGTGTCGATGTTGGGTTAGAAGACTTAAACTTAATTTTGTTAACCCATGCGCTTATATATTACGATTTCCGAAGGTAATCATGACCCTTATCGAGACATAATACCGCTCAAAATTGGTCCTTACTTTCTCAAAGAACAGTTCAAGAAGGCGCGTCCTCTTCTCTTCCAAACTCAGCCCACGCTTCTTTGACTAAAAAAGATCAAATAAGGTTATTAAGGAAATGATATCAAATATCAAAGAAGCAGGCATATGCCTCCAACAATTTTTTTTACTGACCATGTTTGTGCGAGTAAATCTTTCAGCAAAACTTCTATAACAATAATGGCGGACAAATTTAATTTTGGCGCCAGTCTCTAGGCCGGAAGTTTTTGTTTCCCGGCGTGACGCTCTTATTTCCGCTACACTAGCAAGTTCTCATGGGACGCAAGGATGTAAACATGGCGGCGGGTAGGGTAGAGAGCTTGTATGTTTTGGCAGCTTTTACGACAGTAAGGAATTGTGATGTGTTTAAGTCAGAGTTCCGTTCTCTCCCAAATGCTGTTCAGTGTGATATATATAGAACGGTAAGTATATCTTTGTTTCCTGCTAGCTTCTTTTAATGATTGAGTAGCATTTGTTTTGGGGGAACATTGGACAAAATTTACAAAATTTTTTGCGTTATGCAATTTGCGGCTTTCTTTTATGTAGCTTTTCGACACTGGTAAGACAGAAGTATTGGTGGCAGAGCTAAGTGATCTGGATGTGGTTTCAAAAGCTTTAAAAGCAGGGGATACCAGGTAAACGATTAATATTTCCTGTGTGAGAACGGTAGTACATCGGTCCGGTTAAAGTTCATTCCATTTGTGTCACGTAAGACAAACGAGGAACCTCATCACGAAATAACCATTTCAAAATAATTTACGAAGATGACATCTTCACAGAACTTGGTATACTTGCAGAACCTCCAAAACAGTTCAAAACGCTTCCTAAAATATCAGATGTACAAGGCCTTGTGTCTGAAGCTGAAATTATTATTCACTGCCCAATATAATAAATTAAACCCAAAATAGAACTGAAAAATCCTTAGTGTGTAACCTTTTTTCCCATTTTGCCTTTCAGTTTTCTAGTAATTGTGTTACAGTTTTTTGAGGTCTACAAAGTGAGCATAGATGTAAATGGATATACATGAATTCGTGATATTTTTTCTGTTAAAAAATAATCAATTTGGTGTATTTATTCTTGCATGCAATTACAGGCAAAATGTCCAACTGATTCTACTCCACGTATATGTTGTAGTTAAAAATTATATTCCCTTGTCTCTTAACCCTACTTATTCATTGATTAAGAATAACTAGGGTTAGAAGACAACTAGGAAGTTGAGAATCAAACTAAGTTAAAATTATTTTTACCTGAATTTAATTTTTAACTACAACATATATCAAAAATTCAATAAATACTTAGTTGGTTATCTGGAGGAAATAAAAATATTTCCCGTCATTATTTCTGAGAGTTATTCGCTTTGTAGGAACATAAATAATGGCTGAAAATGAGGGAAGTGTTATGTCTGTTTTTATAAACTTGCCCCTTTACATATATAGTGCTATACTTCGCAAATGTTGTCACAGTTCTGAGGCACCATGGAACTTTCTGAACAATTTTGAATTGACTAGAGAAAGGGGAAAGGATAATTTTTAGTATCTGTCATCAAAATTCCTCATTACATCTCTGAGATACATGTAGCAGCATTTTGTAGTTTTGTTCACATTTTGGTACTGTATTTTAAAATATAGGCCAACTAAATTTTGTTTGATGGACTTGAAATCAGTTGTTCCAGATCAAGATTAAGATGAAAGGAAATTAAAAATCGTACAATGTATTTAACCTTATTTTTCTTTATCTGTACTGCAAGAACTCTATTTTTTAGAGATTTCCTAACTACTCTTTTGTAGGGTTAAACTCTATGCAGTCTTCCAAGGACTTCGAGAAGAAGGATTTGATCTATCAGAGATCCTTACTACTGAGTTTATCAAGAGATGTGAAAAGGCATTAGATGTTGAAGAAAAGCCAGAACGACAAGCCGTTCAGAAGCTCTTGAAAACAGGGATGTCACTGGGTATGAGTACACAGACAATGAAGTATATGACAAATAATCATGTAGAAATGTAAATAGTATTATTTCAGTGCCAAATTAAATTAGTTTTGATTCAAAACTCTACTTGGCACTGAAGAAAGGCTCGGCCTGGAACGTCAGCTATAAAATTGAGTTTAATTTCTACTTAAAGTACATTTCATGCTTTTAAGTCCCTGAGACAAACTAACTAACTACAAGACCTTAGCTTCCTTAATCATGCTAAATCTTTTTTTGTCAGAGAACAAGTAATAAACAATTCAATTAGGCCCTTTGTAGCTAAGCCATCATGTGACCTACTTTCCATAAAATATGGGCTGCAACTTTAAGAATGCCAGAAATGAAAAAAGTACATCAAAAATATCAAAATGGTCAAGTTTGAGACCCTTTGCTGAAAAGAATGAGATATTATGATGATTTGGGTTTTAATAAAATTAAGAAGATTTGTTTGGAGAAAGACCTTGCTCTCCAGCAACATATTCCATAGTTATTCGAAAATTCAAACTGACATATAAACTTCAAACTCAACCATTTTGGTGTTATCAATATGCTCCTTCCATTTCTGGCATTCTTTAAGTTAACCCATAATAACTAATTTTTTAGTTTAATTTTTCTTGTGCATAGAGCAGTGACATTGAGTAATAGTTACGCTGATCTTTATGTTTCAGGTGGTTTTTTGTCAGAGGCTGGATGGTATGAAAATGCTGAAAAAATACTGGCCACCAGTTATAAACTTTGTAACACAAGAGAACAAGATGGCGGTAGAATAGCAACCAAGTTTCTTACAAGGTACCAAAGGCTGTCCATTCTCATTTATAAACATTTGTTGTTATCAAGTCAAACAAAGACTTGTATTTATTTATTTGATGATAAGGACAAAGTTTGGATAATCCAAAAAGGAGTTGTAAAATCAATTTTTTTTATCTGGATCTCTGAAGTCTTGTCAGGATTTTTCAGTCTTGAAGTTTTTTCCTGTGTCACAAGCAGCTGTTTAGGAAGGTACTTTTTGTGGTGTGGTTTAAAACCCAGGAAAAGAAAATCATCCATTTATAAATAATCTGATTTTTGGTGGGGAAAAGAAAGGAAAAAATGACTGTTTAATAATTTGATATTCAGAATATGTTAAGTACAAAGTCTTATCAAAGGAAATCATTTCTAGATAAAAAGTAGCTTCAAGAACAAGAAAATTTTGATAAAATAGTTTATGCATGTTTGGTAGGCAGCTCAATTCAATGTTGACAGTCTGTAACTGGCTACCAGAAACTCTAAAGAATTCATGATGCTCAGTTACGGATTCATGGTGGTGTTATTAAGCCATGGTGTTTATCTTTCTCTATACATGTAGGTTACTTCATCTTAGAACGGCAAATTGCAAATTTGGTGCTGCAAAAGATACTTTTAGAGAAACCATGGAGATTGCTAGTAAAATGACCAGCAAAACAGAGCTGGACATCAGTATGGCAGTCCTCTATGGCGAAAAATGTGGATTACTGTTTGCACTCAGTGATTATGAAGAGGTGATTGTACAGATTACTTGATGTGTAGTTTGGTACTGTCTTGGCATTTACCAGTATAAAGTATACTGAATTAGTAGACACATAGCATTACCTTACAGATATGTGCTAGTTTGCTTTTACAAATAGAAAACCTGGGCTCACAATTGATTTGCACTTGCAAAGCAAAGTGCTACTTAAAGGTTACATATGTGTGGATCACCGTTCTATTTTTGTACTGGTATCATCATCGGCAATAGTGAAACTACAAAGCAAAATAAGAGAATTATGTTTGATATATGATGTTACTCTGGAAAGGCTGGGGCAGCAAAATGATACAAGTTACAATTTTGTAGGGTAATCCATACATACATGTTTCATTTGGTTGTGGTGCCAAAATTGAAATACTTATACAAAAAAGGACAATTTGTTCCCAATCCTTTCCGACTACTTTTTGGCAAAATAAAAACGAAACAGGTACACAACAATTGATTTAAATGAAGTAGGTTTAAGTCTGCATATGAGCCGTGTGGCTCACCAGGCCAGAGCTTATCCTGGTTTCCGTAGAATGAAGCGACTAGGAATATTTCTACTCCCCCCTGGATGGGATGCTAGTCCATCGCAGGGTGGAGAGAGGCACTGTGAGAGTTAAGTGTCTTGCCCATGAACACAACACAATGTCCCCGGCCAGGTCTTGAACCTGGACCGCTCGATCCAGAGTCTAGCACACTAACAATGAGGCCACCACGCCTCCCATTTAAATGAAGTACAAGTACAAAATTTCTTATTGCACTAAAAGTAAATCAATGATAAAAATTGTTGCAATGGCATTGTTTGGATGAAAAAGGCCTTCACTTACTAGTCTATGAACACATTGCAATCATTTTGTGTGTTGTGTATATTACACCCTTGATGTCATTAATTAGGCCTTATATTTTCACAGGGTTACAAGTGCAGTATGAAGGCATTGCAGAAAATTGGGCCAGGGTTACCCATGAAAGTAAGTTCTTTAAGTGTTAACTAATCTATATTTCCAGATCCACCTGTGCCTTTTAATTTTGTGATGCCCATGACATAGTTACAAAACTAGTAGAAAAACTTGAAATGGTGGTATATTTCAGCAATTGTGATACTGAAAGCATTCAGTTGAAGGTGTCTGTTTGTCTGTCTGCCTGTCAGTTAATAAGTGATACAATTTAATAAGAATTTTACATGTGTTCTTCATAGTCGTGAAGAATCTTTTTCTATAACTTGAAAGATGTTCAAGGATCTTGTGAATTCTTGCAAAGAATTTGTTTAGTTGCTGCAACAATCATTTAAGAGTCTTGCAAGATTCCTGTGAAGGATTTTATTTGCAATTCCCTAAATCCTCAAGAAATTGTACTGTGGTTGTTTAAGACATTATTGCAATCGTGTATATGGAAGATCTTTTAACCCAAAGACGTAACCCAAAATCATTGCCTTTGTTATATTAGAAAATAGCCCAAAGTAAATATGTGTGCTAATTGGTTTAAACCATGTTTCTATAACTCAATAGAAACACAGAACTAGCACAAGCTGTTGACATAATGATGGTGCAAGCTAAAAGAATTTTTCTCTGTTTTTCTATCAAGTTATAGAAACACTTGTGAAAGTTTGGGAAAACTTTATAAAAATCCTCTCCACAGGCACTTCAAAAACGCCAAAAAGCGGCCGTCATTTTGTTAACAAGGGCACACTGCTATGCTACTCACTATCTATCACAATTGATAGTGGGTAGCATAGCCAACATTTGTGATAGAACGCTAGTAGATTTATACTTAAACTCAATAGAAACACAGTACATGTTTTCTATTTCTTAAATTTATAATTGTGGATTTCATTGTTTCAGGCAGTTGTTGATATCCTAAGGAATGCATCCAAGGTAAAAACATGATTCTTTTTTCTGCACTAGGAAACACATTTTGCACTTCATGAAAATTGGCCTTGCATTTGTGACTATTTAGTACAAAGTTATGTATGTATGTAGTGGATGCATTCCATTCAAGTTGCGTTATTTTTTACAGGCTTGTGTAGTGAAAAGAAAATTCAAGAAAGCAGAACTTCTAATTAAACAGGCCATGTTTTTAGCCAAGTAAGAGAAATGTTTCTAATAAAAGTGATTGGTTTTAATAAATTGCTTTGATTTACTCTTAATAAGACTGCTGCTGCAGTTTCATTGTCAGCTGGATTGGTACATAATTTTGCTGAAGACTATCTTTCCTCTTTTTGCAGGCAGCACTTTGGATGTGATCACCCAAAATATGCTGACACTTTAATTGATTATGGTTATTATCTTCTCAATGTTGACGCTATTAATCTATCTGTAAAGGTCTACAAAGTAAGTATCTGACTTGCTAAATAATCATATTCCAAAGAACCATCAACATCTAATTCTTTTGTTAAAACATTCTGTCAATACATTGTCTAGAAAACAGATGATGAGAATAGAGAAAATGTTGTTCCTGATTCAATACTTAATATTTACTACTTACCGGTAATAATGTTTTTGTCAATCTTTAGTCATCACACTGTTTGTAGTTCCATGGTCCATGTATGTATGAATGGATACAACTGACAGTTAACTTCAAGAGACTACAAAATGAGTGCAGCCTGTCTCTTTACCAACCTCCTCACTGGCAAATATATTGTTTCTGTTTACAGGAAGCTTTTCGCACTAGGTTTTATGTCTTTGGATTCAACAATTTACATGTGGCAACAGCTCATGAGGATCTTGGTTATGCTCTGTATGTACATGAGTATAGTACAGGAAACTTTGATGAAGCCAGGTATCGTCAATCTTTTATCATGCTTGTTTCTTTGTTTTCTTCATTCCACACAAACCAAACAAACCAAACACTGTGTGTTTCAAGTGTGTACATGTGGATAGCTTCTCCATATTTTACCAACATTATTGCTGTACCTTTAATAAGGCAAACTCTGTTTTACAAAATCCCCTAAGACAGATCTGTTTCACTAGATTTCATATTTTGAAATACAGCCAGATCACACTTAATTGTTCCTGCACAACAGTTAGCTAAATGTAGCTGTCAGAATGCTTTTCATAATGTTGTGGGTAAAATGATTTCATCCCAATTGATATTTAAAACTTTATCTTACATGGTGATCTCAGAAGGAACAAAATCCAGAGAAGGACAGTAACAGTGTTTTCTTGCAAGCAAGTAATCAATATAATATATTTATGACGACGTATGTTGATCTGTTTGTGTAGATACCATGCTGAGAGGGCAATCAGTATCATAACCAAACTCTTCCCGGAGAATCATCTTCTGCTTGCATCATCAAAAAGAGTTAAAGGTAAGTTTACCATCACTAAGTAAACTGTCAAATATTTGGTTTCTGTGGATTGCTGTGGAGTGTTTGTAACCACACATGGTTGCATCATATACTCATTAGGTGAGAGCACTGCCCAGTGGTGAGTCTAGGCCAGATAAATGTCATAGTAAACTTGGCAGAAATGTTTAGATGGCACTGAGAAGGATGTTAAAGTGATTGAAGCATGTATTGTTATTTTATTTCTTTCAGCACTAATTCTAGAAGAGATAGCTATAGACACCCCAATTAGACAAAAAGAGGAGGAAATTTTAAAAGAAGCGCAAGAGCTTCATTTGGCTTCACTTGATTTGGCCAGGTAATAAAGATATTAAACATACTTCTCCATTGTTCAGCCAGGCTCTTTTAATAGTAAAGCATGAAGCAACAGTAGGGCAGTTCTTGGATTACTTCTTGCTTTTTCTCATTTCCAGTTTTGTTACTATTTTGTTATTCATGTTTATGTAATTAACAGACAGGCCTTGTAATCATCCCCTTGTCACTTGCTGTCATTGTTTGTTCCACAACATTTTTAGATGATTGCTTGTGATTATTCTGTGTATTTAATAGGTCAAATTTGTCTCTTTCCAAGCATGCCAATGATTTGTGTTTCAATTTTTTTGCAGGAAATCATTTGGAGAAAATAATGTGCAAACAGCTAAACACTATGGCAATTTAGGTCGGCTTTATCAATCCATGAGAAGATATGAGGTAAATGAAACAAAAAAAAACAAGCAAAAATTGTAATGAGTCCACTCTGTATACACTCTATGTACATTATTCAGTTAAAGGGGCTCAGGATATCACTCCTTTCTTTACTTGGATGGGTCCATTGCAGATAAACTTAGCTGATAACCAGTATAAACCTGCTTGCATTATTCAAGTCTTTACTGGATGGGTCCATTGTAGATAAACACAGCTGATAACCAGTATAAACCTGCTTGCATTATTCAAGTCTTTACTGGATGGGTCCATTGTAGATAAACACAGCTGATAACCAGTATATACACGCTCGCATTATGCAGGTCTATACAACAATTTGATCGGTTCCAATGTTGAAATAATTTTCTTAGGAGTCTGCAGTTACAAGTTAGGTGCAGATGACAGAGGTGACATACAGAGTCTGCAGGTAACAGATGTTGTTTGTATTGTTGTCTTACTCCAGGAAGCAGAGGCCATGCACAAGAAAGCAATTGAGATCAAAGAAAGAATACTGGGAAGTGAGGTAATGTAAAGTGCGTCAGACAAGATCATGTTCTGTATTAGTTCTACTTCGTGGTGAGTTGGTAAGAAGTGAACCTTTTGCACACTTATAATTTTCTGTCTTGTTTTAGGACTATGAAGTGGCATTATCGTTAGGTCATCTGGCATCACTGTACAACTACGACATGGAAGAATATGAAAAGGCTGAACAGCTCTACCTAAGGTCTATTGCAATAGGTGAGTTTAAAATACCTCACAAATCTAGCACAGACTGTTCATTATAGGAATTCTTTACAGTTGTTGTCACAGTTCACATGTAAAACGATACAGGTAAACTAGTAGGCATGGCGTACTTTAAAACGCCAACACAGGAATATCGATTCCATGGAGGAGTTATGAACTCTGAACTCTCGGGATTGAATATATACACCAGTTAAATTCAGGATGCTCTGCAGCACATTGCACGTGTTTTATCCTTGTAGAGGCCATAACAAGTCATAATAGTCTTTTTATAAGACAAAATTCGATCATGGACTTTCCAAGGATTTATTGGGCTTGTAATAAGTTTCTTTTTATTGTTTATTTTGAGATAGACTAACCAGGTAAGTTAACTTTAACGTAAGAGTCATATTCATAATTAATCACTTTGTGTTTCTTATTAGGACGAAAACTGTTCGGCGATGGGTACAGTGGTCTTGAGTACGACTACAGAGGACTTATCAACCTATATGATTCTCAAGGTGCATTGTAACTACTGATTATGAAGTAACAAATGAACAACATTAATCTTCTTAACAACTACTCTCAACGAACTAAATGTACAATTCAAATGTCGTGGAAAGAAATGATGGGAGGGACTATTTGACCTTCTGACAGGTGTGTGCAAGGTCAGAGGTTCGACTCCTGTAGGGAGTTCTCGGGAAACTTTTTCGCAAGTATCATGTGTCAGTGACTGCTCGACATTTTACTCACAATTCAAATGTTTCTTTTTCATGAAAGGCAATTTTGACGGTATGGAGAGGTATCATCAAACGCTAATGGATTGGAAAGATATACGCGAGAGTGCAAGCAAAACAGAATCAGCGCATGATAAAACTCCTGATCCATGGCCTACAGGACAGTTTATACAGCACTTTCTTAGTCAACCAGATTAACAATGTAGCTCAACAGAATGTCAAGAATTTGAGACCTTAATAATAGGATATTATAAGAGAATTTATCATAGGAATGTAATGGCAAACCAGCTTGTCACAAGATGCTATGTGTTGGATGCCGTGCTTATTGTATTCAGTGAAAAAAATGGGCTGAAGGCCAGACAAAAATTATGTGTTGTTCATGCAGAATTATTAGCAGCTTTTTGAACATGTAGGTAAAAAAGCTACATTCTTTCAATAACTACTTATGCCCCCTCTCCAGCTAAAGGAAAGGGCCTTGAGAACATAATTATCATAAATCTTGAAGGAGGTACGCCGGCGCATCCTAAAAAGTAGTACAATGTACGCGTTTATCTTCATCAGAAGTAACCTGCCTTGTTTATTTTTGGTGCATTATTTCTTCATTAGTTTTATCTACCTTCCCTTTTTAGGCCTTCTTCAGTTTGAAAGAAATGCTGTCCATATCAAAAATGGTTTCTTTTTTATTTTCGTTCAATTTTCTAACATTGGTTACATTGCACGAAATTGTTTGCAAGGTTTGTCATCTTTCCTTGTTAGAGTCCAGGCTGCTGGCGACTCGTGACTTGTGTGGCGCTGAAACTCACTTGTAACTTCTCGGAGTCTTCTCGGTGTGTGATGAAAATCAGTGCAAGCCTTTTGCGTTTGTGTCTCTGCTAAACGTCGATGTTTGCTTAATTACGTTTTATCTGCGGTCACCTCTGTAACGAAAAGATTTGGCAACTTACCTGTTAAAATAATCCTTCAACAGCAGCAGGTAGGAAGAGCTCTGTAGTTCAAATAGTTCCGCCGGTGGTCAAGGTCATTTCCTTTACAGCACGTCTGAGCACATTACTTGTCAATGACTAGGCACTTCACACTTCTTACACCATGTCGTTTTTGACAGTTAGACCTCCAAAAGGCTCAGGAGATAGTCACGTAACACTTCAATATATCTTAACTTCGACATGTAAAGTAAGTGTTAGCACAGTGTTGTGTACTGAGTTATTTGGTAGTCTATATTTGGTGGAAGAAATGTTTTTTACTTGACTTTAAGAGATGGTGGATGTAAATTAAATCTATGTAAATTAATGTAGGTATATTTTTTTCTGTAAAGTAAACAAATTTTTATGTAAAATGTAACAGGTAAGCTTAATTACGATAACTAAGGCTTCTCCAAGGATATCAAAACAGTCCAAGCAAAGAAAGGAATTCCAGATTAAATAACACAATGACTGTTCTAACCATGCGACTCCATCTACACCTATTTTGAGAGAAAGATGCAATGAGTCATCACATGCAACACGTGAAAGTAAAATTTTTCGTCAAATGGTGGTGACGGGCAATACTAGTGAAGTATCATGGTTTTTGTCACGATGTGGTCACAGGTGACAAACGATAGTATTGTATTAGTAATGTTTTAGAAATTTAATTGAGATTTCTGCAGGGTTTTTTCAGGATTAAGCTGCATGTAACTTATTCAAACATATTTTTGCTAAAACACACGGATAAATGTGTGAAAAACCCAGCAGGAATCTGGCAAT